>Ga0111539_10001102_pt1 | contig 35657 bp, 30 predicted proteins | sample RhiMethybrSRZTD1_FD_79667 | JGI IMG/M metagenome (GOLD analysis project Ga0111539, IMG submission 79667) | Populus rhizosphere microbial communities from Tennessee, USA - Rhizosphere MetaG P. TD hybrid SRZTD1 (version 2) (version 2) | ecosystem: Host-associated > Plants > Roots > Rhizosphere >...
CCGTCGAGCGTGGCCTTGAGCGCCGCGGTCTTCAGGAGACTGCAGCAGGTCAGACGATCGACGGCGCCATCAGGAAACGTTCGTTTCGCGGCAAGCGCTTCCTCGTTCTGACCGTAGATCAGCTGCAGGTTCCATTCTTCGGCGAGCCGGTCCCGGTACTCGATCATCTCGCGAATTTTGTACGACGTATCGATGTGCACCAGTGGGATCGGGACGTGGCCGAAAAACGCCTTGCGCGTGAGCCACAACAGGACGGTGCTGTCCTTGCCAATCGACCAGAGCATGCAGAGATGCTTGAACGTGGCATACGCCTCGCGCAGGATGTGCACGCTTCGGGCTTCGAGCTGATCGAGCTGATCCGTGCTCATTGCGCAGTCGCGGGCGCGGTTTGCCCGCGCGTCAGGTACTGGATGACGAGATCAGCCGCGGCCTCGGGCGTCATCGTCCGGGTGTCGATCGTGAGCTCCGGCGAGGCCGGCGGCTCGTACGGGTCGGCCACGCCGGTCAACTGCCCGACCTGTCCAGCGCGGGCCCGGCCGTACAGCCCCTTCGGATCGCGCCGTTCGCATTCGTCGAGCGGCGTCGAGACGTACACTTCGATGAATTGCCGGCACAGACGGCGCGCGAAATCCCGCGACTCGCGGTACGGCGACACGAGCGACACGAGGCTCGTGACGCCATGCCGCTCGAGGCGGCTTGCCGTGTCGCCGACGCGCCGGATGTGCGCGTCCCGGTCTTCGCGCGAGAACCCTGTGTTCGGAAAGATCGCGCGGATTTCGTCGCCGTCGAGGAGCTCGATCTGGGAGCCGAGCCGCCTCAGCCGCTCGCCGACCAGCCTGGCGATCGTCGTCTTGCCCGCGCCGGGAAGCCCGGTGAACCAGACGACTGCCGGCGCCGGCGGCATGAATCCGAGAACGAAGCCCGGAATCCGCATGTCGGCGTTGTTGTACGTCAGCGGCGAATAGTGCGGGGTGCTGGTCCCTGACGACCAGCGGAACACCGCGTCGCCGGCGGCCACATCCCATTCCATGATCGGCGTGAAGCGCGGGTAGACGTCCGCGCGCCCCTCCGCGACCCAGCAGAACTTCAGCGAGCTGCCGACGGCGATGCGCTCCGCAACAGGCAGCCGTGCCGCGAACGCGTCGAGGTCCGGTGACCGGTGCGCGCGGCTTTCGAGAATTCTGAGCGGCGTGCCTGGCGCCGGCGGCCGCGAGGACAGCCTGACGGGCGCGGCCGTGTTGGCGATCCGAAACGCGCCGCCCAGCCTGGTGGCGTAGTACATGACCTCGCGCGCCGGCGCGTAGACGACGCCGAGCGCGGGCACGCCGTTGTCGACGAGCGCGATGTTGACCGTGTAGTCGGGCAGCTTCTCGACGAATTCGCGCGTGCCGTCCAGCGGATCGACGAGCCAGAAGCGCGTCCAGGCGGCCCGCTCCGACATCGGCGGCACGCCCGATTCCTCCGAGACGATCGGGATCGACGGGTCGATCTCCTTGAGGCCGGCGACGATGAGCTGATGTGCCTTGCGATCGTAGATCGTGACCGGCGATCCATCCGCTTTCCAGTCGGTCTGCGGCTCCAGGCCCTCGCCGATGATGTCACCAGCCCGCCGCGCCAGATCGATGACCTGCTCGATCCGTTCGGTTCCGGCGATGAGCGTCAGGTGACTCCTTACCATGGCTTGAAAATCACCCGTTGATCTTCGAGGACCGTCTTGAGCGCGTCGGCGCCGCGCCGTTCCCGCTCCGCGTCGGTGAGCACGTAGTCGCAGGAGATGTCGGTCGTCACGCGATCGCCGACCCAGACCGTGCAGACGAGCTCGGCCGGCAGACTGGTCTTGAGCACGTCGAGGTCGCTCTGCGTCAGTTCGGCCGCGCTCACGATCAGGATGACCCCGGCGTCGAGGAGGATGTTCGCGATCTCCGCCAGCCGGCGCAGGTGCTCGCGCCGCTGCTCGCCCCCCCGCTCGATGTCGGCGTCGACACCGTAGAGCACGCTCCCCATGCCGAGAAAGTACACGAACCGGCCTTCCTCGAAGAGCTTCACCTCGAGTTGACGCGCCAGCTCCTTTCGATCGGTCTCCGCCTCGCCCGTGACGACGAGGAGCGTCGGGCGCTGACTGTAGCGCTCCGCGCGGCGCTCGGGCGAGACGTGGCTGCTGATCCACTTCGCATTACGCAGCAGGACCTTGCTGCGAAGCGCCTCGTCCCGATCCGGCAGCGCTTCCGCGACGATCCCGCCGCCGCGAATGTCGTAGTCGTCGACGATGACGAACCGGCCGGTGGCGGCGAGGTCGGCGGAGACGTCGAAGGCCACCGCGCGATGAAGCTTGAACGTGCACTCGGCGACCTGATGCCGCTCGACGCCGGTTCGTGCGCCCGTATCGCCCAGATCGGCGGCGTCGATGACGCGGTGAATGGCTTCGACGCGCATGGGGACGCGCGCGGCGCCGAGCTTGAAGACGTAGTCCTTCCGCAACGCGAGCGGGGCGCGGCCCAGCCAGAACACGTTCGCGCGGACGCGCGTCGTCACCTCCGGCGGCGGTTCGTCGCTGCGGGCCGCGAGTTCGCCGCGGCTCGTGTAGATCTGCGGCGTGAGCGTGATGCCGACGGCCTCGCCGGCGGTGACGTCGGGGCGCTCGTCGCGGCTGAACGCTTCGACCGACTGGATTCGAGCGCGCTTTCCGGACGGATAGAACACCAGCTCGTCGCCGACGCTCGCGCGGCCGGAATCGACGGTGCCGGCGACGATGCGCCGATCGTCGGCGAAGTTGGTGAACTTGTAGACGTCCTGGACCGGCAGCCGGAACGGCCGGTCCTGGGCCGGCGGCTCCGGCCGGAAGCGCTCGAGCGCTTCGAGCACGGTCGGGCCGGTGTACCACGGCATCTCGGCCGCCCGTCTCGCGATGTTCGCGCCGCACCTGGCTGAGACCGGAATCCAGGTCTCGGCCGACACGCCAAGCTGGGTGAGGAACGCGCCGAACTCGGCCACGATGCCGTCGAACGTCTCGCGCCGGAAGCCCGCCAGGTCCATCTTGTTCACGACGACGGCGAGCTGACGGATGCCGAGCATCGACAGCATCGTCGCGTGCCGGCGCGAGTTCTCCTGAATCCCTTCGTGCGCGTCGATGACGAGCAGCGCCGCCTCCGCGCGCGCGGCGCCGGTGATCATGTTCTTCAGGAACTCGATGTGCCCGGGCGCGTCGATGATGATGTAGTGGCGCGTGGCGGTCTTGAAAAACACGCGCGCCGCGTCGATGGTGATCCCCTGGGCGCGCTCGTCCTTCAGCGCGTCGAGCAGGAAGGCGTACTCGAACGGTTTGGACGTGCGCTCGCACAGCGCGCGCACCTGCTCGAGCTTGCCGTCAGGGAGCGAGCCGGTGTCGGCGAGCAGCCGGCCGACCAGCGTGCTCTTGCCGTGATCGACATGGCCGCTGATGACGAGGTGCAGCCGGGACGCTGCCGCCTCGCTCCGCTCCGCCCGCGCGGGCGCACTCGCAGTTGTGATGGTTGGCTCCAGCACGACTCAGACGACCGGCAACACGATCTTTTCACCTTCGGCAAGCGGCCGGACGCGTCTCCAGACGCGTGCGCCGGCCATCGCCTGTATCAGGTGTGTCGGCTGATACACGATGCTTGGCCACAGGAAGACTTCGGTCGTGCAGTGGCACTCCTTCCGCGCGATCGACTCGCGCAGCGCGCGCGCCCGATCGGACCGCCAGATCTCCCAGAATGTCTGCTTGCGCAGATTGCCGAGCGGCTCGTGCAGCTCGCAGACGCTGACGTCGCCGTTGGCCGCAACCACCGCGCTCAGGACGCCGGCGCTGCAGCGCGCCACCTGCGTCCGGCGCGTCAGCGTCTCGACCTTCGCCCACTGCAGCATCGGCTCGACGATCCCGCCGTAGCGGCCCGCTTCGCGCGGCGCCCACAGCCGGCGGATGTACTCGTAGAGCGCCGTGTATTCCTTGAGGTCCGGCGTCTTCAATGCCGGGTTCTTGCGATCGCCGCGGATGATCGCCAGATTGTGATGATCCATCTGCGGGCAGCGATCGTAGAGGAACGTGGTCAGCTGACGGATTTCGTCGACGTTGACGTCGGTCGCCGTTGAAATCGAATGAATGCGGAGCCGCGGGTCGTGGCGCTGGATCTCGGCCAGCGCGTCGTAGGTGACCATGGCGCGCGCGAACGATCCCGGCGCGACGCGGAACGTGTCGTGGAACTCGGGCATGCCGTCGAGCGACAGCTCCACCACAAACAGATCCAGCGTCTTCGCCTCGAGCGTTTCCTTGACTGCGGCGACAATCTTGTCCGTGTACCAGCCGTTCGTCGGCACGTAGATCTGTCGCACGCCGTTCGTGTCGACGAAGTGCCGGCAGATCTCGCTGAACTCGCGCCGCAAGAACGGCTCGCCGCCCGAGAGGTTGAGGTTCTCGATTGCTCCGAGCGAGCGGGAGAGCGCGAAGATCTCGTCCTTCGTCAGGTCGTCCCGCTTGTTGAGGTGCGTCCAGTAAAAGCAGTGCTCGCACTTCATGTTGCAGATCGAGTTGATGAACAGCACCAGGAACGGCGGACTCTGGAGGTCGCCGTGATTCTTGCGCATGATGCGCGCATGCCGGGCCACGCGGGTGAGAACGTTCATTGCTCGAGACCACTCGAAAGGGGGCAAAAAGTCATCATACGAACCGGTTCTGGAGAGTCGCAAGAAAAGCGCCAAACGTCCTGGCTGGATCGGCCCGGATGGGCCGTCAAAACCGGCCTTGCTGGTCAGGCAGCTCCAGCGGGGCCTCGGAAGTCAGGGCCGCGCCACCCAAAAGACCGCTGCACGGGTGACTATTTTCCGCACTCACCGGCCGCGTCGGAAGCGACGCTGCACGCGTCTGTCAAACGCGTTAGCGCCTCTGAATCAGCCGGTTGTAGATCGTCGCGATCGTTCTTCCGATGGCGTAGCCGACGACGAACGCGTAGATGAATCCGATGATGCTGCCGATCCACGTCACGCTGTAGCCGGGGAAATAGATCCGCACCAGTCCCAGATGCGGTCCCGGGTTCGGCCCGCCCTTGAGCACCAGAATGATCGTCGCGAGGAACAGACCCACGCCGAGCAGCAGGCCCATCGCGATGCCCCACCCCTGCTCGCTCGCGCGCAGAATCGTCCGGCGAAGTGCCTGTTCCTCCTCGACCGTCAGTTGATTTGCCATGGTCATCGTCTCAGATGTGATCCAGAAAGTCCTGCGTCTGCGCCAGCGACGCTTTGGTGCGGACAACGAAGATCCAGGTCGCAACCATGAAGTTGCGGAGAAACGCCAGGAACCATCCCGCGACGAATCCGGAGATGAAGCCCCACCAGACGCCGATGAGCGCCCCGCGCCAGGTCGTGTCGTACCCGTAGAAATACTGCGACACGAGATCGATCGGAATGTCGATCGGCCGCGCGATGATGTGGAACACCGTGACGGCGAAGACGACCATCGCCACCGTCGCGCCGACCGCGACGCCCAGCGCGCGCTTGTGCAACGGCGCAAACGCGCGCTCGAGGACGCGATTTACCGAATCGTCGGAAGGCGCGACCATCCTCAGCCGTGACTGGTGTGGTGAGCTCGGCTTCGCTGAGCTTAGCACGGAGTTCCGGATGACCGTCATGAGAGCACCTCGCGAACCTGCCGCCTGAACCGGACCGACCACAGCTTCCGCCGGAACCCTGCCGTGCCCCATGCACCGATCGCGCCCGGTTGCCGCAGGTAATACATGTCGAGACGCGGCATCAACATCGGGGCGTCACCGCGCCCGAGCGGCGCGAATCGCGTCGTGACCGCCGCCCTGAATCGCCGGCCGGCCAGGGCGGCGACGTCTGCGTTCGCCGCGCCGTACGGATACGCAAAATGATCGATGCGTAGGCCGAGCCGTGTGCCAAGCTCTCGCACGCAGCCGTCCATTTCCTCTTCGATCGATTCCGCGGAGAGCGTCGTCAGTCTCGGATGCGTGCGGGTGTGCGCCGCGATCGTCACGCCTTCCGCGGCCAGGCGCTCGAGCTCGGCCCAGGTGAGCAGCGGCAGCGTTGGAATGCCCGGTTCGGTGCGCCCGCCCCACGTATTCGATCCGCCGACATGTCCGGTGACGACGAAGAGCGTCACGGGCAGACGCGCGGCGAGGAGCGCCGCCGCCGCGTCCCGGAAATTCCGGAAGCCATCGTCGAAGGTGATCGCGATCGAATCTGCGGGATCGTCGGGATCGAGCCCGAGCAGATCGACGAGCGGCAGGACGCGGACGTGACCGCCGGCCATCCACTGCACGTGCTCGGCGAACACGGCCGGCGGGACGGAGATCGGCGATCCGCTGTCGTCGATCGAGTGATACGTGAGGATGGCGCGCATCGATTTCCTCACCGGGCCCAGTCGGGTACGGGCACGCCGCGCCGCGCCGCGCGATCCTGCGCGGCCTCTGCCACGAGCTCGAGAAATCGCGACACCACCACGTCCTCGGACCATCGTTCGCGGCATGCGCGATATCCGCGCGCGCCGAGCTCCGAGCGGCGTTCCGGCGCCCGCTGGAGACGGCACATCGCCGCGAGCAGCTCGTCGTCGTTGTCGAACAGTTCCCCGGCGCCGGATTGCTCGACGATCTCCGGAAAGGGCCCGATTCGACGGGCAATGACGGGCGTCTGATACCGAAATGCCTCGATCAGCACGATGCCGAACGTCTCGAAGCCGACCGACGGCACGATGGCGGCGATGGCGTGCTGATAGTAGCGACCGAGGTCGGCGTTCGGCACGCGGCCGAGGAAATGAACACGCGGATTGCCGGCTGCCAGCGCCCGGAGCGCGTCCCCTTCGTCCCCGTCGCCGATGACGAGCAGGTCGGCCTCCGGATAGCGCGCGAACACCGGGATGACGGTCGCCAGCCCTTTGATGCGTGCCAGTCGTCCCACGAACAAAAAATACGGACGCGGATGCGGTGGCGCGCCGGGCGCGGACGGCGCCTGCTCCGGAAATGTCCCGGGAAGGAAATAGGGCAGCACCTCCATCGGACGTGGAAACCCGAACTCGCGATGCTTCCGGCGGCTGAACTCGCTGCGCGCGACGAACAGATCGACGTGGTGCAGCTGGCGGTCGAGATAGCCCGTGTATCGCCAGAGCTGCGGCGGACGGTGATGCGCGAGCACGCAGCGGAAACACTGAGGTCCGGTGCAGGCCTCGCGGTTGTGCCGCCAGAGGACGTGCGTCGGACACACGAGCCAGTGTTCCTGGGCGAGGTACATCTTCACCGCGTCGCCGCCGAATGAGAGGAGACCAGGGCCGCCGATCAGCGAAACGTTGTTGAACGTGACGACATCGAAGGGTGAATCACGGAAGAGCCGCTCGAGCCGCCGGCGATGCAGGACGGGCCGGCCGGCTTGCTGCGTCAGCAGCGGCGACACGATCCCCAGCCGGCTGCGAAGGCTGATGACCTCGACGTTGTCACGCGAGGGCGCCGGCGCCGACACCGGCTTGGGCGCGAGCGACTGATACGCGTCGACCTCATGGACGACGGTGACGTGGTGCCCGCGCGCAGTCAACGCGCGCGCGAGCCGTTCGACGTCGATTCCATCGCCGCCGAAGTTGTATGGCGGATAGAACGTCGTCGGCAGGCAAAAGCGAAGTGGCCGCTTCATGCGGCGGCCTCCTCGAGCGCGTCGAGCGCCGACCGGGCGCCGCGCGGCCAGCTCAGCGTCGCGGCGCGCGCCCGCGCCGCAGCCGACAGCCGGTGCCGGAGCACGTCGTCTCGCGCGATCTGCTCGATCGCGGCGGCGAGGCCCTGTTCGTCGCGGGGCGCCACGAAGAGGCCGCCGCCTTCGAGCAGCGACGGAAGCGGACTGGCCGTCGTTGCGATGACCGGCGTGCCGCACGCGGCCGCCTCGACAGCCGGCAGACCGAAGCCCTCGTTCTCCGACGGCAGGACGAGCGCGACCGCTCCCGAGTGGAGAAGCCGGATGTCCGCATCGGGGAGATAGCCGGGCCAGAGCACGAGCTGATCGGTACCGCACGCACGGATCGCGTCACGAATCGCCGCGAGATTGCTGAGGAACGCGTCACCCGAGAGCGCGCCGACGAGCACCAGGTACAGCGGTCGAGCCAGTCGCGACGACGCGCGATGGTGCGCCCGCACCATGACGTCGAGATTCTTGTGAGGACTGAAGCCGCCGACGTACGTCAGCCATCGCGCATCGGCCGGGAGACCGATCCGCCGGGCGATCGCGCCGATCTCGTCCGGCGACTGGCTCGGACGATAGTCGCCCGACGGCGCCTCGAGCGCGATCCGGATGCGCGCCGGTGGAATCCCGTGCACGTCGGCAATTTCGCGGGCGGCGAAGTCGGAGACGGTCAACACGAGCCGCGCCTGCCACAGCGCGAGCCGCACTTTGAGACGCCAGAACAGCCGCGCCCGGGCCGTCGGCAGCGTCAACAGCGGAAAGCGCTCGGCGATCGCGTCGTGAATGGTCACGACCGCCGGGAGCCCGGGCGGCAGCGGAAAGTACGTGTACACCGTCGGCGAGAAAAAGACGTCCAGCGGCTCTCGCGCGATCGCCCGCGTCAGTCGCAGCATGTCGACGGGCGATCGATAGCCGTCGGCGGATGCCGCCGTGGTGGGCGACGAGGCCTGCGACACCCGGACGGTCCGGACGTTGTCAGCCGCGAGGCGGAAGCGCGCGGCCGCGCGATCGTCGAGGAAACAGACGAACTCATGATCGCGCCCGAGCGCCGCCATCGCGCTCACCAGTTCGCGGGTGAAGCGCCCATAGCCGCGATCGTTCGCCCAGCAAGTCGCGTCGACACCGATCCGCATGGCTCAGGCACTTGCCGCCTCGCGTCGCGCCGGCGGCTCGAGCTTCTGCTCCTCGTGATACTCGTAGTCCGTGTTGACGTCCCAGATGTCGTGCGACGCGCCCTGCATGTTCCAGACGGCCATCATGGCGGCGAGCATCGAATGATCCTGGTTGTTGTACTTGTGCATGCCGTTGCGGCCGACGGTATGAAGATTCGGGATCGGGTCGATGAACTCACGCACCTTCTCGAGATGTCCGCGGTACGCGGCGTCGTAGATGGGATACGCCTTGGGCATGCGAATCACGCAGCCCTCGATGACGTCGGCCTGCGTCGCGAGTCCCAGCGCCTCGAGCTCGCGCCCGGCCTGCGCAATCAGATCCGGATCGCGGCTCTCCCACAATCCGTCGCCCTTGAAGCAGAAGTACTCGAGGCCGAGGCAGGTCGTGCCGGGTGTCGGCACCATCGCCGCGCTCCAGTTGTTGAAGTTCTGGATGCGGCCGACCTTGACCCCGGGCGTGTGAATGTAAATCCAGTTGTCGGGGAACAGCTTGTCCCGTTTGAGCATGAGCGCGACGACGAGAAAGTCGCGATACCGCAGGCCTTCGGCCGCCTGCCGCACCTCGGCGGGCACGGCGGGTGACAGCGCGCGCACCAGGCTGCGGACCGGCATCGTCGTGATGACGTGCTCCGCTTCGAACGTCCGCTCCCCGGATGGCGTCTTCGCGGTCAGCGCGACAACTCGGCCGTTCCGCAGATGGATGCGATCGACGTAGTGCTTCAGCAGCACGTCGTGCCCGCGCTCGACCACGCGATCGCGGCACATTTCCCACATCTGGCCAGGTCCCAATCGCGGGTACTGGAACTCGTGGATGAGCGTCTTGATCGTGGTCGGCCGCTTGGTAATCGACGTCGCCGACAGGATCGCCTTCGCGAGCGAGAGCCCCTGGATTCGCTGCGCGGCCCATTCGGCGCGAATCTCGGTGCAGGGGATGCCCCAGACCTTCTCCGTGTAGGTCTTGAAAAAAATCTCGTAGAGCCGGCGGCCGAACCGGTTCGTCACCCACTGCTCGAAATTCTCCTCGACCGGGTACGGACGATAATGCCATTTCACGTAACTGAGGAAGATCCGGAGCGCGTTGATCGGCCCCAGCCCTCTCAAGGCATTCCCGGCGCGGAGCGGATAATCGAAGAAGCGTCCGTTGTAATGAATGCGGGACAGGCGCGGGACGGAGATGAACTCCTCGCCCAGAATCTCGTGCCACAGCTCTTCGACGGGCCCGATCTTCGTGAAGAACCGGTGGCCGCCGATGTCGAACCGGAAACCCTTGTAGCGTGCCGTGCGGGACAACCCGCCCACGATGTCATCCGCCTCGAGGACGGTAACCCGCGACCGTCCTTCCTTCGCCAGTTGGTAGGCGGCCGTCAGACCGGCCGGACCGGCGCCGATGATGACGACGCGATCCCCGGGCGCAAGCTGGTGGACGTTCCGGGCTGTAGAAGGAGCGCTGCCGGTCGTCACACACGGCTCCACTTAGGTCGGCTTCCGGGCATCAGCGGCCGATACACAGCAAGAGTCGAACCGAAGGCCTCGGGCACAATTCGCAGAATCCGGGCAGATCTAAGGGATGCTTCGAGATAGCGCCCGAAAACCGGCCCCGTCTGTTCGCAACTGACGGAAAAAAGTCAGCTTTCCTACCGACTTTCGTCTACGACAGATCTAGCCGTAACCGGCGCCGGGCCGAAAAGATTCGTGAGAATGAACCCTGGGGAACGCGCGATATCCATGACGTTTTTGAGGCCGGTGGTAGGCCTTTTGCTCTGATTTCCCGCGTGCTCCCGCAAAGGCTGCCGGCGCGGCTGACCGCGACGGTGATAATTCCCTTCCACCGCAATCTTGCGCATCTGGCCTTGAGTCTGCCGGCGGCGCGGCGGTCGATGCCGGACGCTGAAATCATCGTCGCCGCCGACGGCGCCCGCGACGATTGTCGAGAGATTGCGGCCGCGAACAATGCACGCGTTGTCGAAGTGCCCGGACCGTCCGGTCCGGCGTGCGCGCGAAACCGCGCTGCGTGGGCGGCGACGGGCGACGTGCTGATGTTCGTCGACGCCGACGTCGTGGTCGCGCCTGACGCGTTGCCGGGCATGTTGAGTTTTCTTGCGAACCAGCCCAACGTCGCGGGCGTATTTGGCGCATACGACGAAGATCCGCCCGAGCCGAACTTCATGTCGCAGTACCGGAATCTCGCGCATTCGTACGTGCACCAGACGGGCTCGCGCGTCGCCGAGACCTTCTGGGCCGGTCTGGGTGCGGTGCGGGCGTCGGCGTTCCGCGCCGTCGGCGGCTTCGACGAGCGGTTCCGGCGGCCATCCGTCGAGGACATCGAGCTGGGCTACCGGCTCTCGCGCGCCGGATTCCGGCTGCGGCTCGAGCCGAAATTCCGCGGCCGTCACTACAAGCGCTGGACGCTTCCGGGCAGCGTCGCGATCGACATCGCGGCGCGCGGGATTCCCTGGGCGCAGCTGCTCCGGAAGTTTCACACCATGTCGAACGATCTGAACACGCGGATCGAGCTGCGCTTGTCGGTCGTTCTGGCCTACCTGTTCGTGGCTTCTCTCGTGGCGATGATCTGGACCCGGTGGGGCGGCCTTGGCGCGCTCGTGTCGCTCGCCGTCCTGGTGGTGCTGAATTACGACTACTACCTCTGGTTTGCCAGAAAGCGCGGTTTGTGGTTCGCTGTGCGTGTCATCCCGGCACATGTTCTCCATCACCTGTGCAACGGACTCTCATTCGTCATCGGCTCGCTGCTGTTTCTGTTCAGCCGCGCAGGAATCGTGCTTCCCGGAGCGATCCCTCATGCGGTGTGGACGCGCCCGCCCTCTTCCACCGCCGCGCTGACCGAACCGCGGCTCTGAAATGACTTCGGATTCCAGGACCCGGTTGCCGCTCGAGGCCATGACGACTCTCGAGCCGATCGACCGGCGCGCCACCGCACATCCCGGCGCCGCCACGGTTGATTTCCTGACGACGGCCTGGGTCCGGCGTGCGGTCATCATCGCGATTCTGGTCGTGGCCGGAACGCTTGCCGCGCGCGACCTGACCGACGAAGGCGCCGTGTCGCTCCAGGGCGACATGCCGCGCTACATGATGAACGGCGTTTTCCTCTTCGACTACTTCACCTCCGGACGGCCCTGGACCATCAACGGGTTGTTCCACTTCGCCGAACAGTACTACGCGCAATACCCCGCGTTGTCGCTCGGCCACCACCCGCCGCTCCTTCCCGTGAGCCTCGCGCCCGTGTACGCGGTGTTCGGCGTGTCGGTGTTCTGGTCGCGGATCGCGATCATCGGGTTCTTCTTCCTCGCGATCTGCACCTTGTTCTCGCTCGCGAGCCGTTTGTACGACACTCGAGTCGCGTTCTGGGCGACGCTGCTCTTCGCGACGAATCCGGCCGTCGTGAGCTTCGGTCAGGCCGTCCTGTCCGAGATGCCGATGCTCGCGCTCGTGCTGCTCGCGATGAACGCGCTCGTCCGGTTCCGCGACTCGAGCCGCGCGCGCGACTACGCGATGTTCGTGCTCTGCGCCGTCGGCAGCCTGTATGCCAAGCAGCTGGCGCTCTTCGTCCTGCCGGTGTACGTGCTGTTTCTTCTGGTCTTCATCGGATGGCGCCGGGTCCTCAGGCGAGACGTCATCTTGCTGACGCTGCTCGGACTGGCGCTCTGCATCCCGATCGCGGTCATCACCTGGGTGCTCTCACCATTCAACGTCGCCCTGGTCCGGTTCGTCTCGACGAACACCTCGAGCCGGCTTTCGCCACGACCTTCGGTGCTGTGGGCGATCGCGACCGGCCATAATTCGATGCTGCTCCTGGTCATCATCGCCATCGGCGCAATCATCTCGATTGTCCGTCGCGACCGGCGCGTCGCACTGAGCCTCGTCTGGATGACGTCGTCGCTGCTCGCGGTGATGTTCGTCACAGGCCGCGTCGATCCGCCGCGCTACGGGATGATTACGGTTCCCGCGTATTTCCTGTGCGCCGCAGGCCCGCTTGCCGTCTTGCAGTCGACCGCCGCGCGGCGGGTCGCGGTGCTGGCATTGTCGGCCGCGGTGGTCTGGCACCTCTGGATTGGCCGTGACCTGCGGCCGACGGGCGCCGACGGCTACGAAGCCGCTGCGCAATACGTCCTGACGCAGGGGTCGTCGCCGACCATCCTGTTCAGCGGACCGGTCGACACGGGGTACTTCGTGTTCTTCGTCCGGAAACACGACCCTGAAAGGCAGCACGTCGTCCTGCGAGCCGATAAGCTCCTGACGACGTCACGGATGGGCCGATCGAGCATCCAGGATCGAATCAAGGAGCCGCACGAGATCTACGCGCTGCTCAAGAAGTACGGCACGCGGTACATCGTCCTCGAGGATCATCCCAGTGACTCCCGCGTGATCGACTGGCTGAGAGAGGAAGTGAAGACGAGCCAGTTCGCCGAGCGGCTGCGAATCCCGATCGTCACCGCAGACAAGCGGCTGATCGGGATCAGCCTCGCGATCTTCGAATACCTGGAAGCGCAGCCGCCGGATCCCACTGCTCAGCTGGATTTGAACGTGCCGCTGGTGGGACGGCAGGTCCGCGTCCCGCTTGCGGACCTGATCGACTTCGATCGGCAATAGCCCGTCATCGTGCGGGCGGCCGGACGAGCGTCTGCCTGGGGCGCAGCGCGATCGCCGGCGCCAGGGGGACGGCCTTCTTCGACGGCTCCGGCACGACAGCCGGGGCCTCCTCGGCGAGGCTTCGGCTCTTCAGGAGGATCGCGCCGATCATGGTCATCCAGTACGGCGGCTCCAGCCCTTCGACCGTCACGAACTGCGCGGAGACCGCGAACCCGACTAGCCCCAGGATGAGTCCCGCCGCAAACAGCGCCGTGCTTTTGTCGACACCTGGACTTCGTCCGCGGGCGATCGGCCACAGCCGCTTGATGGTCAGCGTGTAAAACAGGAAGAAGAACAAGAAACCAGGCACGCCGACTTCGGCGGCCGTCTGCACCCACAAGCTGTGGGCTTCCTTGCCCTTGGGCCAGCCGAACTCGTCGGCGACCTGTCCCCAGTTGCGCGGTCCGACGCCGAGGATCGGCTCGCGGCCGATGACGGTGAAGCAGTCCTTCCAGAGATCGAAGCGGCTTTCCGCCGAGCCGTCGCGTTCTTCGCGAGGCGCGAACGTTGTCGCGAGCCGCGCGGAGAGCTCGGGGCCGGTGAGCATCACGGCAATGAGTGCGGCGGCGAGTACGGGTGCCAGATACTTCGGCCGCTTTGGAAAAATCCAGATTGCAGCTGCACCGACTGCGAGCAATCCAACGAATGCGCCGCGCGAGAACGTCAGCAGGACCGTATGCAGGATGACAAGCGTGATGCCTCCGGCAACCGCTTTCGCGATCAAGCTGGTCGAGGACATCGCCAGGGCCAGCGCGCCGCCGAGGACCGTCAGCAGGCTGATGCCGAACGAGTTGTTGTCCATGCCGCCGAAGCCTTCGGCGTTGGCGCGGTTGTACCCGTCGAGGTACATCCGGTTCATGTCCAGGCTCACGTAGCCCTGGCAGAGGATGATCACCCAGAGCAGCTGCTTGGCCTGCTTCTCGGTCTTGATCATCGTGATGCCGATCAGGAATGGCAGGAATGTCTTCTGAAACTCCAGCAGCGCGTCAGCCGCCGTGGCTCCGTCGACGGCCTGCGTTCCGGACAGCGTCGCCCAGACACCGAAGAGAATCAGGGACCAGACGATCGCCTTGGCTTTTCCGAAGCGCCACGATCCGAACCCCTGAAAGGCCCAGCCGACCAACAGCGGGACCGCTTCGAGCTTGCTCAAGCCGCGCATGTCGCCCGCCCATCCCCAAATCGCCTCGGGCCGCAGTACGGAGAGGCCGACGTAGATGAACAGGCCGGTCACCGGCTGGCGAAGCGAGATGACCGCTCCGACAAGGACGATCGCGTAGGTGATGAGAAGGCCCTTCATGCGCTCGTAGCCGCAGCTCTTGAGTCTAGCAGCAGCGGCATGGGTCCCCTCTATTGCAAGAGTCTTGCTGACAATCTCGTAACGCTGGCTGACGCTGACAGACCAAAAATCCACCTCGAAGATGACTATTTGTCCGGAGAAGCCGTCGTCTGACGCCTCGGGCGAGAGTCGGTTCCGGAAGGATCGCTGAAACCGGCCGTGCGGAGCGCTCGTTCCGGCGCAGGATGGCACGAGCTTGGCTACGGTCAGCGGCGTGTACAGCGGGCCGGCCGAGATCCAAAAGGCGTATCAGGACGATCGGGTCGCGCATGACTACGTCGCGCGCCGCTTTCAGACCCCGCTTGGGGCCCTCCTGCACAGGCGGCAGGTGCGGGCCGTGCAGCGCCTGATTCGAGATCAGGCGATCGAGCATGCGGCCGAGCTCGCGCCGGGACCCGCGCGCCTGACTGTGGACATTGCGGCGCTCGTGAAGTCGGTGACGCTCATCGACACGAGCGCGGAGATGCTGGCTGAAGCCCGCCGGCGCCTGGACGAACGCGGCATCGGAACACGCGCGCGGTTCCTGCGGGCTGATGCGTTCCGCCTTCCGCTCGCAGGCCGCTTCAATCTCCTCTATACCTTCCGGCTCATCCGTCACTTCGAGCGCGCCGATCGGGTGCGGCTGTATCGCGAGATCGCGCGCGTCCTGGCGCCTCGGGGGTGGCTGGTGTTCGACGCCGTCAACCGCGTCGTGTCGGAGCCCGTTCGTGCGCGCGCCCTCGCCGGCGAGTACGAACACTTTGACGCGCTGCTGCAGCCCGACGAGCTTCACGATGAGCTGCGCGAAGCCGGATTCGCCGTCGTCTCGCTCGTCGGCGTCGAGCGGCGCTTCTCTGCGCTCATGATGTGTCAGGTCTACGTCGCGCCGCGTTCGAGAGGGCTCGCGCGCGGCGCGATGGAGCTGCTCGATCGTCTCGGTGGACCGCCGCTCGAATGGATCGTCACGTGCCGGCGCGCGTGACGTACTGGACGGGAACGTGGGATCCGTCCAGGGAAGCGATTTCCAAGGAAGTCGCGGCTCTGCGGGTTGGCGATCGGTCGCTGGCTCCGGTCGTCTCGTTTGCGCCAGGACAGGCCGCGCGGCTGTCGCTGCGATCGCGCGTGCTGACGCTTCCGGGCGCGTGGTGGCCGGCGCTTCGCGCCGCGGCCGCGCTCGTCGAGCCGCTGGGCGACGTGACGCACGTCTTTGGCGGGCAGCAATCGTGGCATCTCATCCGCGCGCTCGGACGCAGGCCGATCATACTCACCGCGGTCGTCCCGCGATCCGGCGGCGAGTGCCTGCCGCCGTCGAACATCGCGCAGGTCGTCGTCGAATCCGAAGCGGCCATTCAGGAATGGATCGAGGCCGGCATCCCGCGGCAGCGCATCCAGGTCGTCTATCCGGGGCTCGATCTCCGCTGGTATTCGTCGCTGCCGCCGCCTGGAGGCAGCCGGCCGTCATTGATCTTCGCGAGCACGCCGTCGGATCCGGCGGAGCTCGAGGCGCGCGGTGTCGCGCTGTTGATCGAGCTCGCGCGGCATCGCCCCGACATCGATGTGCTCGTCCCCTGGCGCGCCTGGGGCGACGTTGCCGCGGCGCGGCGCGCGCTGGCGGCCCTGCGTCCGCCGGACAACCTCCTCGTCTCGTTCGGCGACTGCGCCGACATGCGCGCACTCTACGCGCGCGCGTGGGGGACGATCGCCTGTTTCGCGCCGGGCGCGGGCAAGATCTGTCCGAACTTCGTCGTCGAGGGACTCGCCTCGGGTCGTCCGGCGATCGTCACCCCCGGCGTCGGCATCGCGCGGGAAGTCGCGCGTCATCGCGCCGGTCTCATCGCCGATCGGTCGGTGCCGGCGCTGTCGGCCGCCGTCGACGAGCTGCGCGCGGCGTGGAGGCCGTTCGCCGACCGCGCGCGGGCGCTCGCCGAGCGTCACTTCGATCTCTCGAGTTTCCGCGCCGGGTACGGCGCGTTGTACGCGGCGGGGACGGTTAGTCTTGTGGAACACTAACCGTCTCCATGCGTGACCGCCTCCGATCCTTCTTCTTCCAGACGCTGCGCCGGGCTTTCGCGACGGATGATGGGCGCGAGATTGCCAGCGACTCCCTGGCGGGGCTGCTGTCCTGGCGGCCGCGATTGCCGATCACGGATGGCGAGTCACCGTACGCGGATCTCGGGCACGCCGCTGAAACCCGGGCAGACCTCCGCACCGGCACGATCTTCATCACCGCGAGATTCCGGACGGGATCGACGCTGCTCTGGCACATCTTCCGGCACGTCGACTCGTGTGTGGCGTACTACGAGCCGCTGAACGAGCGGCGATGGTTCGATCCGGCGACCCGTGGCGATCGAATCGACCGCACCCACCGTGGCATCGAAGATTACTGGCGCGAATATGAAGGGCTGGCCGATCTGGGCCAATGGCATCGGCTCGACTGGACGACGCGCCGGCTGTTCATGGACGAGTCGGCGTGGAATCCGGGACTCCGCCGCTATCTCGGACGTTTGATCGAGCACGCGGCGCCGAGGCGCGCCGTCCTCCAGTGCAACCGCTTCGATTTCCGGCTCCCCTGGCTCCGGCGGCAGTTTCCCGGCACGACGCTGGTTCACCTGTACCGTCACCCGCGGGATCAATGGTGTTCGTCGCTCGTCGATCTCAAGGCCGTCCCGCGCGACGTCACCATGGATCAGTTCGATCCGTACGATCATTTCTATCTGCGCGCCTGGGCGCTCGACCTCAAGCCGCATTTCCCGTTCCTGGCCCCGCGCGACGAACCGTCACCCTACCGCGTGTTCTACTTTCTCTGGAAGCTGTCGTATCTCTTCGGCCGCGCCCACGCCGACCACTCGCTCGCATTCGAAGATCTGATCCGATCGCCGAAATCGGAAATCCAGAAGCTGACGGCCGCCGTCGGGCTGGATGCCGATCCCGGACCGCTGGCGGCGCTCGTCGGCGACGTGCCGCTCGGCCGCTGGCGCCAGTTTGCCGACGACGGCTGGTTTCGCGCGCACGAGACGGCCTGCGAGGACGTGCTGGCGGAGTTCTTTCGGGGCGGGTGACGTTCGAACTTCGAACGACGGTCAGGCGGCGTAGAAGACCAGGTTGTGCGCGATGGCGTCCGGATCGCCGCCGGATGCAATTTTCTTCAGACCCGCCTGCGTGTCGTGCCGGATGCCGTCGCCGTACCCGGCGTCGCGCATCTGCGTGAGCACCGCGTCCTTGTAGCGCCGGTTGATTTCGACCTGCACGCTGAGCGGCCGGCAGCCGCCGCGGAGGAGCTGGCTCATGCCCTTCAAGACGAGCAGCTCGTTGCCGTCGACGTCGATCTTGACGTGATGCGGCGGCCGCATGTGGCCGTCCGCGATCAGGCGATCGACGGTGACGGCGCATTTGAACTCTCGAAGCACGGCGTCGAATTCACGCTCCTCACTGTCACGCAAAGAGCCCAGCTGGCTCATCGATGAACCGGACAGCTCCGCCTGATAGTTGAAGTCGATGAACCCCGGGGTGTCGTTCAGCGCCACGGACAGCACTTTGACCTGCGCGTCCAGCCCGTTCTCGCGCACGTTTTTCATCAGCCGCAGCGCGTTGCCGAGGTGCGGCTCGAACGCGTACACGAGGCCGCCGGGGCCGACGTGCTTGCCGGCGAGAATCGTGTAGAGGCCGATGTTCGCGCCGACGTCGAGGAACACCTGGCCGGGTTTGACGTGCTGCTTGATCCACGCGACGGTGCCCGCTTCCTTCTCGAGCAGCGTCCGGGCGCGCCATTCCTCCAGGCCGTTCTCGCACACGAACACGTACGATCGGCCGTCGTCCTGAATCTCGATGCGCCGGGGCGACCAGCCGATCAGCCGCTTGACGACGGCGCGCACAGCCGACACGTGATCAGCCTCCCCAGCGTTCGATGTTGATCGTGAGCGTCTTCCGCATCGGCGCGTCGGCCGGGCCCGTCATCGGGTACACGGTGTGCCACGAGTTGAACGTCTTGATGAAGATTAGGCACTGATTCGGCACGAATTCGACGACTGAAACCGGCTCGAACCGGCCGAAATCGGCCTGGCGGTTCATGTGGTTGAACGCCAGGCTCGGCTCGTGCGTCTGGAGCATCGCCGTACCGCCGCCCCAGTCGCGGCGCCATTCGTTCTCCGGGATGATCGAGAACACCAGCGTCACCAGCTTCTGCGGTGCGTCCGTATGCGGCTTGATGTGCCCGCCCGCCGCGGGCAGCATCGAGAACTCGAAGCGCGACGACAGCGACGCCTCGGTGCTGCGCAGCCGCGCGAGCTTCGTCATGGCGCCGCTCAACTTTTCCCGCGGCGTCGACAGCGCGTGGACCGTCGAGATGGGCTTGTTGGCGAGCCCGAGATCGATGTTCTGATCGCACAGCACCTGCAGCACTTCCCGGACGAACTCGGGACTCTTCAGCCGCCGGTAGAACTCGCCCCAGACGCGGTTGCCGCGCAGAAACCGCAGGTACCCCTCGCCGTTGTTCACTTCCGACAGCGAGTACTTCCTGCCCAGGTTCTCCTTGAAGACGAACAGATCCTGCGACGGCCACTCGGCGGCGAGCGCCTTGTAGAACTGTGGGTCGAGGACGTCGGAAATGACCCCGAAGGGAAACGGGGTGTACACGAACTCCGCGCGGTTCCAATGGAAGAAACCGTCCGGCTTCGACGTCGGGGCCGGGGAGCTCTTGACGGGAGTGGGCAGTGTGGCTGTGCTCATAGTGACTCCTGCGATGTCGAGCTGCGGGCCATCTGGCTGGCGCGTCCGTCGCCGGCCCGCTCGAAACAGAACGTGCCTTCGTCTCTCAATAGATCGTCTTCCGCGAGCGCGGGTCTGAACTCGGGGGCCAGCGCTCTCGTCAACGTGTTCAACCACCAGCGCGCGGGCCGGACGGTCAGATGCGCATTCGCGCGGTTCGGCAGCGCCTTGTACGCCCGCCGCGTCGAAATGTTGAGAAACACGTACCGCGCCTGCGACTGCCGGATCTTCTCCAGCAGCGGCGGAATCTCGCCGGCCGGGATGTGCTCGAACACGTCGCTCGAGAACACCACGTCGAAGGGTCGGGCCCACGGCGGGCTCGAAAAGGCCTCGACGAACGGATCGTAGGCAATGACGCGTTCGCCGAACTCCTGGCGCAGACCGCCGAGCGGCCCGCATCCGTAGTCGAGGATCGTCTTCTGCCGCAGGTCGGGCACGAACCGCTCGAGCGCCTCGATGTGCGCGCGCCACGAGTGGCCCGGGAATGCGCCGTGCGCGTGCATCTCGCGATTCAGCTTCGCGACGTACTCCGGTCCGCGGATCTTCGTCACCAGTCCGGACACGAATTCGACGAGCGGGGCAGTCATCAGCGCGTCCTCACTTCGAGTCGGCGACGCGACGAAGCGCCATACCGCTCCTCAGCACACGCCACGCGAGCCCCTCCGCAATCCGTTTGTGCAGCGCCCGCGGCCGGGCGACCCGGCCGGCCGAATCGCCCGCGCCCAGCCGGACGCCATTCTGCGCGGCCAGCTGCACGATCTCCTCGGTCGTCTCCAGCTGGCCCGTGAACCCGTTCAGGAGCGCGACGAACAGCTGCGCCTCATGATCGAGATCGTGGACGACGGCGGCGTGCGGCACCGGCTCGTCCCAGTACTTGCCGGCGCCGCCGGCCACGGCGCCGAACATCGTGAAGCCGGTCACGAACAGCCGTTCGAGATCGAGCAGACGCGTCAGCGTATAGAGCGCGTACGTTCCGCTCGTCAGCGGACGCTGGCGAGCGGCGGCCGGCAGGCCGAGCAGATCCGGCCCGAAGCTGAGCAGCACGGGCACGTCGCCCGCCCACTCGCGAAACGGACCGACGTCGAACGTCTTCACGCCCTGCGGCGACACGAAGCACACCAGGCACTTCGGGCGCGACAGCTTGTCGGGCGGCGGCGCCTTGGCCAGTGAATTGGCGGCGTTGACGAACAGCACGTCCGTCCGGCTGCCGATGGCCTCCTCCATGCCCGCCGTTCTCGCGCGGTTGAACCGGACGACGAGATCGGCGGCCTCGATCCGGGCGCCGTTCTTCCAGTCCAGGATGCACGGCGCGTTGCCGACGATCGCCAGCGATCGCGCGGAGCCGCACAGATCCCGGAACTGGTACGGATCGATCAGCTGCATTACCGGGAGGCTCCTGCCGGCGTCAGGCTCGCGCGATACTCGTCACGGCCCTTGAGCCAGGCCGCGCCGTACGGGTGATCCTTGCACTGCTCGAACCACGGCCCGCCGCTCGTGTAGTGGATGAGCTTCGTGTGTTCGTCCATCCAGTCGAGGGTGTTCCACGTCTTCGGAATCTCGCCAATCTTCTCGTCGGGGATGTCCTGGAACCGGTGCAGGTACGCGCCTGTCTGCGTCTCGACCGCTTCCTTCGTCCACAAGCCGAGCTCGGCGCAATTCATCAGCATCAGGCTCGACCAATTCTTCCGCGGATAGACCGTCTGCTTGGCGCCGTCCATCTTCGTCGCCGCGGTCGGCTTGTAGTCGTGCTGCACGACGCGGAGGGCGAGGCCCGTCATGTCCAGCTCGTCCAGTTCCCGGATGTCGCCAAGGCACAGCATGTCGCAATCCATGAAGACCGCCTTGCCTTCATAGTTGCAGAGATGCGGCACCAGAAACCGCGTGTAGGTGAACTCGGTCGACTGCAGCGGATCGCGCTTCCGGTTGAAGTCGAGCTCGTCGAGCTTGAGGTACCGGATGTCGAGCGGAATCGACGAGTGTTTGCGCAAGCTGTGCGCCAGGATGTCGGCACACTCCGACTCGCGTGAATCCCAACCGATGAAGACGCGCAACATGTTCATGCCTCCTGTGAAACCCGTTAGTCCCGGCCCGGTCAGAAGGTCGGGATGTCCTTGAGGCACAAGAGCCCCAGGACGACATTCGATGTTCTGTCGTAGACCGGCAGATCCTCGATGTGGAGGTTCTGCAGGATCTTCAACGCTTCGGCCACCGACGTCGTGTCGTCGATCGCCCGGCACGGAATCGTGGCGCAGTGTTCGACGGCCTGTTCGAGGACATCGCCGCCGCGCAGGCACGCACGGCGCAGATCGCCGTCCGTGAAGATGCCGATCAGCGTTCCATCCGGCCGAACCAGGACGGCGGCGCCGGTTTTCGCGGCGCTCACGACCTTGACGACGTCCTTGATGGGCGCCTGCGGCCCGACGCAGACCAGCCGCGGCGCCACGCGCATGAGCTCGCGCACGGACCGGAACCGCATCCCGAGCGAACCGGCCGGGTGATTGTTCGCAAAGTCCTCGTGCTTGAAGCCCTTGGCCTTGGCCACGGCCTGCGCCACGGCGTCGCCCACGGCCAGCATCACCGTCGTCGACGAGGTGGGCGCGAGACCGAGGAAGCAGCCTTCCTCGACGTCGCCGAGCGCGAGGCACGCCGTCGACCGGCGGCCGAGCGTACTGGTGCGGCTCTGCGTGATTGCCACCACCGGACAGCCGAGCCGATTCAGCTCGTTCGCCAGGCGCACCAGCTCGACGGTCTCGCCGGAGTGCGAGAAGAGCAGCGCGCAGTCGGTCGGCTGCACGAATCCGAGATCCCCGTGCAGCGCCTCGACCGGATGAATGAAGACGGCGGCGGTCCCCATCGACGAGAATGTCGCGGCGACTTTTCGCGCGATCAGTCCCGCCTTGCCGAGGCCGCTCACCACCAGCCGGCGCTGTCCGCGCTGGCTCTCGGCGCCGAGAAGCGTGAGACAGGCCTGCGCGATGCTCTGCGTTTCGAGATCCAGTCTCGCGGCGACTTCGTCGAGCGTCGCCCGTTCGTGCGCGAGCACCCGGCGAAACGTGGTCACGAGCTCGGCATCCGCCGTCTGCCGCTCAGCTGTGCCTTTGGCCACCGGCGACGTCATCGAGCCACCTCCGACTCTTCCACGCGAGTCTCGAGCGCCGCGGAAAAATCCACGTCCACGATCCCCTTGCGGGACTGACTTTCAGTGATGGCGAGCGTGGCGAGCTGCTGCGGTCCCATCAGCGCCTGCCGCGTCGGGTTGTGAAACACCCAGAGGGACATGTAGTAGTGCCCGGCCACCAGATACGCGCCGAAACGGAACTCGAGCGTGAACTCGCCGTCGAACTCGGCGACGCTGCCGAGCTCGCGTCGATGCACCTGGCCGTCGAAGACCAGGAGCTGGTCCGTCGACCGATGGATCATGAACCTGAACGTCACGTCGTCGATCGGCCTCGTGCTCCGCGCGACGATTCGCATGGTCATCGGCGTCCTGGGGGCGATCTCGGCGTGACTGCCGACGGTCCCGGCCGGCGTCGAGAGCGACACCGTTTTGATCTTCACGGCGCTGTCGGCTGATTCCGGCACCTTCTGCGCGTCGCGGACGTACGCTTCCAGGATCTCCGTCGTCGGTCCCATCGCCTTCACGGTGTTGGCCAGGTAGATGGCGTGCTCGCAGAGCATGCCGACCGCCTGCAGGTTGTGCGACACGAGCACGATGGCGATCCCCTGCTGCTTGAACTCGAGCATGCGATCGAAGCACTTCTGCTGGAACGTGATGTCGCCGACGCTCAGGACCTCGTCGATGATGAGCACGTCCGGACGCAGGTGCGCCGCGATGGAGAATCCGAGCCGCGCGTTCATGCCCGACGAGTAGCGTTTGATCGGCGTATCGATCGACTCGGCGACGCCGGCGAACTCGACGATCTCGTCGAAGCGCTGGGCGATCTCGGCGCGCTTCATGCCCATGATCGCGCCCTGCAGGTAGACGTTCTCGCGGCCGGTCAGCTCCGGGTGAAACCCCGCGGCGACCTCGATCAGGGCGCCGATCCGGCCGCGCACGGCGCAGCGGCCGCTGGTCGGCCGGAGGATCTTGGTCAGCACTTTGAGCGTCGTGGACTTGCCGGCGCCGTTGGCGCCGATGATCCCGATCGCCTGGCCTGCCTCGACCTCGAACGACACGTTTCTCAACGCCCAGAATTCCTTGTCGCGCAGCGTGTCGGCGGCCGGCCGCTTCCGGAAGATGCGGCGCGCGGCCGCGGGCACCAGATCCCGCAGGCTGTTGTGCCGCTCACCGCGGCGAAACTTCTTCGAGACGTTGTCGAAGACGACGGGCGCCACGTCAGATGCTCTCCGCGAATTGAAATTCGAGGCGGTGGAACACCACCCACGCGATCGCGAACAGCGCAAACGCGCCGGCCGCGGCCGCCGCGAACGTGGGCGGCGGGGCGCTGTTCAGCAGAATGGCGCCGCGGTAGGCCTCGATGATGGGCGTCATCGGGTTGATCCGGACGAGCGTGCCGAGCGTGCCGCCCAGCCGCTCCACCGGGTACACCACGGGCGCCGCGAACATCCACACCGCAATGACGACCTCGAACAGGTACTTCACGTCGCGATAGAACAGGTTGGCCATCGACAGCAGGAGCGCGATGGCGGCGGTGAAGACGATCTGCACCGTCACGATCACGGGCAGCCAGACGAGCGACAGGCCGACCGGCACGTGGTACCAGACCATCAGCGCGACGAGGACGATCGAGCCCACCGCGAAGTCCACGAGGCAGACCAGGATCGAGGAGAACGGGAAGATCTCCCGCGGGAAATAGATCTTCGAGACCAGATTCGCGTTGGTCGTGAGCGACACCACGGAGAAGCGGAGCGCCGACGCGAAGAAGTTCCAGATCCACAGCCCACAGTACGCGAACACGGGATAGGGAACCGGGGTCTGGACGGGCGCGATGCTCGTGAAAATCACCGAGAAGATCGCCGTATTGAGGAGCGGCATGAAGACCGCCCAGCCGAAGCCCATGATCGTCTGCTTGTAGCGGAGCAGCAGGTCGCGGACGATCATCTGCCGGAGCAGTTCGCGGTATTCGACCTGCTCGGCCATCATTTCGCGGCAATCGGCAATCAAGGCGCGCATGGACGCGATCAGCCTTTCAGACCCTGCAGCGTCTCGCGCGCTTCTGCGGCGCCGCTGAAGTTGGCGTCGAGCGAGAGCGCCCGCTGCAGCGAGACGCGCGCGCGATCCTTGTCGCCGCTGCCCGCGTACGCCATGCCGAGGTGATAGTAGTAAGTGGCGTTCTTCGGATCCTTCTGGATCGATTGCAGCAGGGGGTTCACGGCCATCGCGCTCAACCCCTTCTTGTGGTAAATCCAGCCGAGCGTGTCATTCACCTCCGGCCGATCGGGCAGCTGCGACTTGGCGGTCTGCGCGAGCTGCAGCGCCATGTCGAGATTGCCGCCGGTCTCCGTGTAAATCCAGGCGAGGTTGTTGGCGGCGACCGCCGCGCGCGGATCGACTTCGAGGGCGCGCTCGTACCGGGCGCGCGCCTCCGACGTCTTGTGCTGCATGTCGAGCAGGATGCCGGTGAGCGTGTGGGCGGCCACCGACTTCGGCTGTTTCTCCGCGAGCTGTTCGAACTGCGACGTCGCTTCGCCGAGCCGTTCCTGCGTCGCATACAGACGGCCGAGCAGGCCGTAGGCGTCGAGATTGTTCGGATCGGTGGCGATCGCCTGCTGCAGCATTTTTTCCGCGGTCGCGAGATCGCTGAGCGATCCGTACGTCCGGCTGGCCAGCAGGAGAATCGGGCCGTCCTTCGGCTTGGCCCGCAGCGCCTCGGCGATGCGCCCCTTGACGGCGTCGAAACGCTTGTCCTCGATGTCCATCTGAATCAGGCCCGCCAGCGCATCCACGTACGTCGGGTTTTTCGTCAGCGCGCGCTCGAAAGCCGCGCGCGCCGCGGCACGATTGTTCTTGCTGAGCTCGAGCAGGCCGACCTCGCTCTGAACGGCCGGCGAATTTGGAAACGCCGCCGACAGCGCCTTGAGTGACGGCTCGGCCTTGGCCGGCATCCGCTTCAACAGATAAATGCGTGCCAGCAGGAGGTGCGCCTCCGCATAGCCGGCGACTTTCGTGATGGCGCTCTGCGCGAAGTGCTCCGCATCGTCCAGCCGGCCGTGCGACAGGTGAATTTTCGCGAGCTCCACTTCCGGGTCGGCGAGCCGCGGATTCAACTGGAGCGATTGGTTGAACGCGCCAATCGCGTCGCTCTCCTCGCGCCTGAGCGCGTAAACCTTGCCGAGCGCGAACTGCGCGCGTGCCGACCGCTGATTGGCGGCCACGGCGGCTTCGGCCACCGCCAGCGACTCGTCGAGCTTGCCGGCGCGCGCGAGCAGCTCCGATTTCGCAATGAGCGCTTCGACGTGCGACGGGAACTTTGCGAGCACGTCGTCGACGAGCCGCGCCGCCGCGGCCTGGTCGCCCGCCGAGACGCCGAGCGCGGCGAGCCGGAGCTTCGCGGTGGCGAATCCCTCGTTGTCGGTCGCGGCGACGTCCTCGAGCAGCTTGCGCGCATCGTCCATGCGGCGCATCGCCAGGTAGTAGTCGGCCAGAATCAGCTTGCCGGACGCGTTCGGCGCCACCTCGGCGACGGTCTTCAGGTGCGGCTCGGCGAGCGGCGCGCGGCCCGACCCGACGTAGAAGTACGCCAGCGCCCGATTGGCCAGGATGTCCTTCGGATCGATCCTGATCGCCTCTTTGAACTGCGTTTCCGCTTCCTCGCGGCGGCCGATGACGGCGTAGAAATTGGCGAGCGCGAGCCGCGCCGGCGTCGAGTTCGGGTTCGTGTCGACGGCGCGCTTGAACGCGGTCTCGGCCTGCGCCCGATCGCCGCGGATGAGCTGCATCATCCCGAGGCTGGCGTAGCTTTCGCTCCGGTCGGGATCGGTGCGGATCGCCTGCTCCACCTCGGTCACGGCGTCGTCGAGCTTGTTCAGACCGGCGAGGGCATTGGCGCGAAGAATCAGGGCCGCGACGTGCGCCGGCTTCGTCGCCAGCGCTTTGTCGGCGCGCGCCTTCGCCTCCGGAAACTGCCGCGCGACGAGCAGCATCTCTCCGGCCTTCACCTGCGCATCGGCGTCAGCCGGCAGCAGATCGGCGGCGCGGACGAACTCCTGGAACGCGTTGCTGAGATCGCCCAGCTGCAGATACGTCTGCGCCAGCTTCTGCCGCGCTTCGGCGAATCGCGGATCCTGCTGGACCGCGTTCCGGTACTCGACGACCGCTTCGCGGAGCTTCTTCTGGGCGACATACTCGTCGCCGCTCCGGACGAACTCGCGCTTGGCGACTTCCGGATCCTTCGAGCATCCGGTGAACGCCAGAGCCCCGATCAGCAGGACGACGACCGACGACTTCGGCAACGCGATCCCGATCTTGTGTCGAGTCATGACGGCAGGTGCCTCTCGAGATTCGGAAACAGACCCCGGACGAATTCCGTGACGCGCTGTTCCGCGAGCGCCGTGGTCTCTTCGGACGGCAGCACCGGACTGATCACGCGAATCATCGCCGCGTCGGATCGGTGCCGGCGCACGGCGTCGTAGACCATGTACGCCTTGCTCCAGTACTCGCTGGCGATGACCCGCCCGTGGCTCTGGTACCAGTACAGAACCACCTGCCGATCCGCGCCCTTGCGAATGACGATGCGGTTGACGGTGATGGGCGTCTCGCGGCCCGGCACGTCGATCGCGACGTCATCGTCCGACACCGGCAGCCAGCCCGCGCCGGGGAGGCAGTTCATGGGCGAGTGCATCGTGTCGCCCTCGCGCTGGCTCCGGTAGTAGCCTACGTAGAGCGACACGGCAGGCTCCTGCGGCGCGAGGTAGAAGCGGCTGAGCAAGTCGTCGGCGCCGAGGACCGCGAGGACCTCGTCGCTGAACTTCGGGGCCTCCTGGCCGTGCCAGCGTCCGATCTGAAGGGGAAGGTTCTTGAGCGGCTCGCGCGGCGGCACGATTTCCGGCCGCATCGCCTGCGCCGCATACGCCGACGTCGCGAGAAAGCACGCGCTGAGTGCGATCAATCTTCCCGTCATACGGTTCTCTCGATCGGCGGCGCGGTGACGGCCGGCATCGGCTCAGTCGCTCGATGCCGGGGCACGGCGCGAATCAAGAGTCGCGTCACGACGAACAGCAGGCCGAACGCGACGACAAAAACGAGCCACCCGGAGAACGTGTGAAAGAACCCTTGCGCGGCCGCGACGCCGTAGTAGTGCGCCGCGACGCCGGTGCCGGCGACCCGCGCGCCGTTCGTCACAATGGCGATCGGGATCGTCGAGAGCGCGATCAGCGTGCGCATCCCGATCCGCGGATCCGTGAAGTAGCCGTACACGATGCCGAGCGTGAGCAGCGAGATGAGCGATCGAATGCCGCTGCACGCTTCCGCCACTTCGAGACTCGTGTGAGCGAGGACGATCACGTTCCCCTCGCGGAGAACCGGAATGCCGAGCGCCGACAGCACCGACTCGCCGACGCGCGACGCCAGCAGCTGCAGCGGAAACGCGATCTGGTTGAAGACCAGGGCCGGAATCGGAATCATCAACAGCAGGAACGACAACGGGAAGACGAGAACCCGGCACGTTGCCCAGCCGAACAGAAACAGAATCGCGCCCGCGGCGACCACGATGATCGACAGACGCGTCAGGAACAGCTCCGCGCCGAGCACCCCGGCGAGGAGCATCGCCAGTCCGGCCGCGACGACCCCGAGACCGAGAAGAGTTGGCTGAGGTGGAATGACAGCCAGACGCTTGCGCCGTTCCCAGACGAAATAGAGCGCCAGCGGAAGGATCAGAAATCCGTGCGAGTAATTGCCGTCGTTGGCCCAGTCCTGAACCAGCCTGGCGAGGACCGGCGCAAAGAGCACCAGGAAGCTCGCACATGCCACGAGAATCAGGACGGCCCGTACCGTAACGGACTTCATGAATCGACCTGGACGCTACGTAGCAAGGGCCCTTCCGGCTGACAACCAGGGGACATTCGGACCGGAACCCTTTCAGAGACAGAGGCTTACGGTCCATGCACCAGGGTTGAGTTCGAGGGCTCTGGACAAGAGTCGCCCTGAGAGTTGACTAATGTTCATGGGGCGAACCCTTTGATCGCGGATGAAGCGGCGGGGGACGATCCACGCCCCTCTTTGGTGCGGCGAGGTCTCGCCTAACTGTTCCTTTTCGCCGAGACCCGCCGCCTCACGACAGCGCCAAGTCCTGCGAGCGAGGCCCCGAGAAGCAGCAGGGAAACCGCTTCAGGAACGGATGTCGCGATGATGCCTGTCCTAGCGGCGTTCGTCAGACTGGGCGTGCCCCGCGCAGGAAGCGACAAGGACACGGCGGGGATCACGAGGATCGCCGCGAGGAGCAACGCTGCAGCCAGAAGTAGTTTTGAAGTGAGGGTCTTCATGTGCGAACGCCCGACTGGGGCGCCTTGAGCGACCTGTTTGTTGGAGCAAAGGCAAGGCCAGGAAACCGCCCTTTTTGACGGCGTCCGGTACAACGAATTGGAGCGAAGTCAGCGGCGGCCGGAATCCGGAACGAAACTCGTCGTCTGCACGCAAATGCACGGCTTCGATCGCGCGTAACATCGCATCAGCATTCGCAACTCGAATCAATTGAAGGACGCCGGAAGGCTGACTTTTCTCTGCGGCAACGGTGGATAGCCGCTGATCAGATGACGACTTGGCGAGACGCGCGACCGACATCGCGAAGCCAACGCTCGAGAATCCACGCCGCCCAAAGTACATATCCGTGATCGTCTTCGCGCTTGCGATGTCCATCGAAGCGTCGTGCGAGATCGGCTCGGTCGAGATAATCCGCGATCGACGATCCTGATGCGAGCACTTCGTCACGAAATCTCGCGGCGTATGGACCGCTGAGCCAATCACTGGTCGGCGCGGTGAACCCGCGCTTCGGCAGCCGCCAGAGTCCCGCCGGCAACCGCGATTGCGCAAGGCGTCTCAGAAGCGTCTTCCCCTGACGTCCGACCTGCTTGCGCGACGCGGGGATGCGAAATGCGAGTTCGACGACTCGGCGATCGAGAAGCGGGCACCGCACCTCGAGGCTGTGCGCCATGCTCATCCGATCGACCTTCACGAGCGGATCGTTCGGCAGATAGACCTTGAGGTCCGCATATTCAGATCGCTGAACGGCGTCCGCCGATGGACACCGTCGATAAGGGTCTGTCACAGCCGCGTAAACGGGGCTCGATGACGGATCGCGATCGGGCGATTGGCCCATGAGCCGGCGAGTGTCCGATGGTTTGAGAAACGCGAGGTCCGAGTAATACGCGGCCGCGGGATCGCGCGACAGGTTTTCGAGAAGCGTGCTCACGCGCAGCGGCTTGGGAAGATGCCGTGAGCGTGGCCACCGGGCGCCGAGCCATCCTGCCGCCGGCGCCATGCCGGTCGGCATGAAGCGGCGTGCCGACGCCTCGAGCGCATGCGGCACGTACCGGAAATCATAGCCGGCAAAGCTTTCGTCGCCGCCGTCGCCGCTGAGCGCGACTGTAACGTGCCGCCGCGCCGCGCGCGAAACGTACCACGTCGGGATTGCCGACGAGTCCGCCAGCGGTTCAGCCAGTCCCGCCGTGACGGGACCGAGAACATCCTCGAGCCTCGGTTCGATGACTTCCGGGTGGTGATGACTTCCGAAGTGGCGCGCCGTCAGCTCCGCCGCTTCGAGCTCGTTGTGTCCGCGTTCGCCGAATCCCACCGACGTCGTGACGAGTCGATCGCCGAGCGCCTCGGCCATGTATGACACGACCAGGCCCGAGTCGATTCCGCCGCTCAGGAACGCACCGAGCGGCACCTCGCTCTCCAGCCGCTCGTGGACGGCGTGCCGCAGCGTCGCGTCGATTTCCGGCAGCAGATCCTCGGCCGGCCGATCGTCCGTGTCGAACTCACGGACGTCCCAGTACTCCGCAGTTTGAATGCGGCCGTTCGCGACGCGCAGCCAGTGCCCCGGCAGCAGCTTGTGAACGTCCTTGTAGATCGTCGAGGGCGCGATGAAATAGCCGAGCGAGAGATAGCCTTCGAGACCGGTGAGATCGAGCTCGCCCTTCCACAGCGGCGACCTGGTCAACGCCGACAGCTCGCTCGCGAAATGAAACGTCCCGTCGAGCACCGCGTAGAAGAACGGCTTCTTGCCGAGCCGATCGCGCGCCGCAAACAGCTCGTGCCGCCGGCCGTCGTAGATGACGAACGCGAACATGCCCTCGAGCTTCTCGACGCACGCGGGTCCGTACTCTTCGTACGCGTGGAGGATCGCTTCGGTGTCGCTGGACGTGCGGAAGCGATGACCCCTGGCTTCGAGCTGCGGCCTGAGCTCGCGATGGTTGTAGACCTCGCCGTTGAAGACGATGTGACACGAGCCGTCCTCGTTGGTCATCGGCTGCTGGCCGCGCGCGCGATCGATGATGGCGAGCCGCCGGTGGCCAAGCGAGACGTCGACCGCGTCGTAGAAGCCGTCGCCGTCGGGCCCGCGGTGCGCGATCGCGGCGTTCATCGCCGGCACGGCGGCCCGCGCGTCGGGATGAAGCCGGCCGTCGAGGGCAAAGACCCCGGTGATGCCGCACATGTCAGTGACGCGCTCCTTCGCGGTTTGCGGTGACCGACGTGTAGACGTCGGCGTACTCCCGCACCATCCGCTCGAGCGTAAACCGGGTTTCGAGGCGCTGCCGGGCCGACCGGCCGAGCGCCGCGCGCACGCCAGGATTGCGCGCAAGTTCCAGAAGCGCCTCCGAAAGCGCCCGCGCGTCGCGCGACGGAATCAGGCGGCCCGAGGCGGCATCGACGACTTCGGGCGTGCCGCCCACGCGAGTCGCCACGATCGGCAGCGCTGCTGCCATCGCCTCGAGAATGGTCAGAGAAACCCCTTCGCTGATCGAACAGTTGACGTACGCGTCGCAGCCGGCGAGCCATCGCCGCGCGTCTTCGCGGTGTCCGAGAAATCGGACGTCTCGTTCGATCCCCAGCCGCTTTGCCTCGGCCTCGAGCGATCGGCGCTCCGGTCCGTCGCCGACGATGACGACGGCGATTGGCAGGACGCCACGAAGGGTGGCGGCCGCATCGATCAGCGTGCCGAGATCCTTCACCGGATCCAGTCGAGCGATCGTACCGACGACAAATGTCCCGGCGTCGATTCCGAGCGCTTGTCGCACAGCCTCGCGGAGCGCGGCATCGGGCACCGGCCCAACCTCGATCCCGTTGTAAATCACCTCGAGCGCATCCGGCGCGAATCCCTCACCCTCCAGGTGGCGCTTGAGGTCTTCCGAGACGGCGAAGACCCGGCTCGGAAACCGGGCCAGGATCCGGTTCGCGAGCCGCCGCTTCGCAGACGGCGGCGTGTCCGAGAGCCGGCCGTGCTCGGTGAAAACGACGCGCGAGCCCGGCCGCCACACACGGGAGAGGCAGCTGTACACGAACGGCGAGTAGTGGTGCGCGTGAATCACGGTCGCGTCGTGCCGGCGAGCGAGGTCCGCCACGCGGCGGCCGAGCATCGGTCTGAACCCGCTGCCGCGCTCGAGCGCCACGACCTCGATGCCCTGCGGTTCGAGCTCTCTCGCCCAGGCGCCGGCATTGTCAAGACAACACACCATCGCAGGAGCGCGATCCTGCAGTCTGCGCGCCAACTCGACCACCAGCCGTTCCGTGCCGCCCGGATTGAGGCTCAGCACAACTTGCAGGACGCGCGGCTGGTGCACGACCGATGAGGATACAAGAGATTGAGGAAGACCACTTTTCGGGTGAACAGAGTCCGTTGTTCAGCCGACTTGCTGAACACGTCGAGTGAATCTCTGGCGATTCATGCTTCTCAAATCGCTGGCTCCCCCAATCAAGGGTAGGCATGCCCCTTGCTCCCGTTTCGTGCCGCCAGGAGGGTAATTGCAACAGCGCGTGGAAACACGCGTCGAGACCAGAAGGGAAGGTCACTTGGTGAGCCGGAATCCGAGTGGTTCGGGGGTCGCTGCCCGGATTCGACGACAGATCGACCCCCGCCACACGCTTCATATCCATCCCCGCCAGTTGTAATAGCTCAGCGCGAAGTGTTCGTAAATCGCGTCGCGGCTCACGCGAAGCGCGTAATAGCTCGGCACCAGCACTCGCCAGCCCGAGGTGGGCGGCTCCGTGTCAATCGGCGACGCGATCAACACCGCGGCCAGCCCCGCAACGCGCGATAACGCCGCAACTCGCGGCATCTGCAGCCGCGAAGCCACGATAGCGATCCGGCTTGCCGTCTCGTCGGCGATCATGTGCCGCACCCAGTCGATCTGCTCGCGCGTGTCCGCCGGCCGGTAGTCGTGCTTGATGCGGCCCCGCGCGACGCCGGTTTCCGCGAGCGCGTCGACGAGCCACGGCGTGCCGCCGAGGATCCACACCGTACTCGCGGGCGAGGCGACTGACGCCTGCGCCGCGCCTGTTACCCGTCCGCGCCGGTTGTCACCATCGAGTACGAACACCAGGTCGATGTCCCGGAGCGCGGCGGCGTCGGCTGAAGCGACGCGGGGCAACCGGCCGGCAATCGAGTTGGCCACGGCAGGCACCGCCAGAATCAGATGGCCGATGACGACGAAGGCCAGCCATGCGCGGGCGAGGCGGGCGCTCTTCGGCCACACGTACGTCAGCAACAACGCGATGAGGCCGCAGAATCCGATGAAGGGGATGGACCCGGGCGGGCCGATCGCCTTGAGGATCGTGATCAAGACCCGGGCGTGCCGGCCGGAGGCGGCGTGAGGGGATCCCGCAGCCGGGCGCGCAAGGTCTTGACGTCGGGTCGTCCACCGATCGACGGGTCGAGCTTCTCGGCAGCCTGGAGCGTCTCACGTCCCTTGGCGACGTCGTTCAGGGCGGCATACACGGTCGCCGCGTGAATGAGAATGTCCACTTTGCCCGGCGCTCCGGCGACGGCCTTGTCCATATACGGCCGCGCCGATTCGTCGTCGCCAAGCAGGTGATGGATCCAGCCGAGCGTGTCGGCGATATCCGGCGCCGGCGCCGCGCGATACGCCTTCTGCGCAAACGACAGCGCCTCCTCGGGCTTCTTCTGCCGGTCTGCGAGCGCATACGCCAGGTTGTTGAGCGCGATCGCATTCTGCGGCTCAGTCGCGACGATCTGGCGGTACTGCTCGATGGCGCGGTCGTAGTCGCCCCGCGATTCATACGCGGCCGCCAGGCGGAGATTCGCAATCGTCAGCCGCGGCTCGATCTCGACCGCTTTTTTCAGGAGCGGCTCGATGTTCGCGCCCTCGTCGCGGGCGAGCCGCGCGTCGGCCAGGAGCAGGAGCTTCAATCCTTCGACCTTCATCCCGCTCTCCGAGAGCAGCGCCAGTCGCCGTTCTGCGAAGAGCGCCGGCAGCTCCGTCGAGAGGTCCATGCCCTTGTCGATTTCGGCGGCCGAGAGTGTCTTGCGCGCGAACGGCGTACACAGCGGATCGCCGACGACGATCGTCTGCCAGCCGAGGAAGGGCAGCGAGAGATAGAACGACTCGGCCAGGTTGAATCCGGAGAGATACGCGGGAAAGATGACCTGCGGCCGCGCGGTCGCGTCGAAATACGGCTCGGCGACGTTCGCGACGACGCCGGTCACGCCTTCGCGAATCAGATCGCCGGCAAGAGAGTCCGCGCCCGGGCCGCTGCGCCCGCCGGGCACCCACTCGGCCGGCGGCTCGACGAACGTTCGTCCATCGGTGCTCACGAACATGCCGGCGAGCGCGCCGTTCGTGAACTTGAGGCCGAGACGCCGGAAATGATTCGAAGGGTCGTTCGAGCCCGAAGAGAAGTACCCGAGGACCGGGTCGGACGTTGCCGCCGGAACGGGCGTGCGCTCGAGCAGGACGCGATCCGCGTTCGTGCCTTTGAGCCGGTCCGCGGTTTCCTCGAGCCAGCGATCGCCGATTGGACGCTCGGGAGCGCCGCGCTCATCCAGGACGATCTTGCCGTCGCGTGCGGGCGCGTTGGCGCGGTCCACGAGCTTCATTGCCTCCGCGGCCGTGAAAGCGTCCAGACGTGTGACCAAATAAATGTCGGCGGTAAAGCGTGTGAACGGCTTTGCGTCCGTCACCGGCGCGTCGTTCAGAAAATACGGATTAGCCACTCTGCCGACGATCGGCGTCTGGACGCCGACCAGCTTTCGATAGAGCAGCGTCAACTCGGAGTCGACGCTGGAGGCCGTGCCGTCGCGACCCTCGGTGCCCTTGATGCGGAGCGGGACTCCCTTGGTCAGCACGAAATACAGCACACGATCCTGCAGGCCGTGCCGGGCGAGCCACGCGGCGATCGGCGCTTCGATCGTTCGTTCGAAATCCGGGCGGTCGATGGCTTCGGCGGTGCTGGCCGAGAGGCGAACGATGTGGTTCTCGGGCAGGCGACGCGCTTTGGCGTAGTACTCACCCACGGCGACCGAGGGCGGACTTGCGCTGTTGATGACAACGAGGACGTTGTCGCCCGTTTGCGCTCCAGCCGGACTGGTCCAGAGGAGGCTGCCGGCAAAGAGCCATCCGATCAGGACACGTCGCCGGAGGAGTCGCGGACCTGCTGGCTCGCGCATAGATCGGTTCGGCTATTCGGGATGCAGGATGATCTCGTAGCGCCTGCGGTACTTCACCGGTTCGCCGTTCAAAGTCCCTGGCCGGAATCTCCAGTTCTTGGTTGCCGCAAGAACCAGCGGGTCGTACGACGGCGCGACCGAGATCAGAATCCTCGCATCCTGGACGAACCCGCGCTCGTCGATGACAACTTCGAGCAGCCCCTGATAGACGCCGGGCCGCACCGTCGGCGGCGGATTCCAGTTCGGCATCTTCCGCGCGACTTCGACCGGAGCGATGACGTACCGATCGTCGGAGGAGTAGATCACGGGCGCGGGCGTCGCGCCGAGCGGCACACCGCCGAACGTGGAAATGATCGTGTCGACGGCCGGCGGCGGCGACGTGGATGGATTGGCCGCGGCGGGAGCGGGCGTCGGGGGCAGCGGTGTCAGCGCGCCGTACCTGACGATCTCGATTTCCGTCAGACGCAGGAATCCTTCAGCGAGCAGCTTCAGATC
>Ga0111539_10001103_pt1 | contig 35607 bp, 34 predicted proteins | sample RhiMethybrSRZTD1_FD_79667 | JGI IMG/M metagenome (GOLD analysis project Ga0111539, IMG submission 79667) | Populus rhizosphere microbial communities from Tennessee, USA - Rhizosphere MetaG P. TD hybrid SRZTD1 (version 2) (version 2) | ecosystem: Host-associated > Plants > Roots > Rhizosphere >...
ACTCGACCGACAGGGGCACTCCCATCGCGGCGGCGGTCTGCTCCGCCAGGGTGTTCACCGTGTACACCCGGTCGCCGCCGATGTTGCACGTCTCGTTGTACGCCTCGAGCACGCGCACCGAGCGGGCGATCACCGGTGCCACGTCGCCGATGTAGCTAAACGCGCGGGTCTGTTCGCCGTCGCCGAAAATCGTGAACGGTTCGCCCCGCAGCGCCTGGTTCATGAAGATGCCGATGACGTTGCGGTACCGGTCGGCGATGTTCTGGTACTCGCCGTAGACGTTGTGCGGCCGGAAGATGATGTACGGCAGCCCGAACATCTCCCGGGTGATCCGCAGCTCCTGTTCGATGGAGTGTTTCGCGATGCCGTACGGGTCCTCCGGCGCCGGTCGCAGATCCTCGGTCATCGGCGGCAGTCCGCTGCCGTACACGGCGATCGACGAGGTGAACACGAAGCAGCGGACGGTGTCGGCGTTCACCGCGGCGTTGAGGAGGTTGACGCTGCCGATGACGTTGTTGGTGTAGTTGAACCGCTTGATGAAATGGCTCAGCCCTTCGGCCGCGTACGCGGCGAGGTGGAAGACGTAGTCGAAGCCGAAGCGCTCGAAGAGCGAGCCCACCAGCGCCGCGTCGCAGATGTCACCGTGCTGGAAGTGCGCCCCTGCCGGCACGTACCGCAGCTTTCCGCCGCTGAGGTCGTCGAGGACGACCACCTCGTACCCGTCGCACAGGAGTTCGCGTGCCACGTTGCTGCCGATGAAGCCGGCACCGCCTGTGACCAGGGCCGTCGGCGTTGTCATAACGGTGTCCTCCCGTCGCCCGTCGAGCCCGGCTCGGCGGCGGCCCGATATTCGGAGGTGACAAACCTTCCCTTGCCCCCGGCGGTCAGTGGAACCTCGTCCGCGGGCACGACCCGCAGGTCGAACGGGCCGCCCACCCGCCTGAACACCTCGCACCGCACGCGGTCGAACAGCTCGTCCAGGTCGGCGTCGGGCCGCAACGGTACGACGTTGAGTTCGATCGTGCCGGTGGCGTCCTGCCGGACGAAGCACTCCGCGATGGTCGGGAAGGTCTGCGAGAACCGCTGCAGCACGTCGGGGTAGATCCGCCGTCCGTCGGGCAGCGACAGGATGTCGTCCGCGCGGCCTCCGGTCAGGCACATGGTGCGGAACGTGCGGCGACAGCGACAGGGGGCGGGGTCGAGCCGGCCGATGTCGCCGAGGTCGTAGCGGATCAGCGGCGTGGCCCGTTCCATGAAGGCGGTGACAATGACCCGCCCTTCGCGGCCGGCCGGTAACGGCTTGTCGTCCTCGTCGAGGATCTCGACGTGGACCCGGTCCTCGGCGATGTGCCGGCCGCCCGCCGGGCATTCGTAGTAGACATTGAGCACTTCGAATGCTGAGTACTCGTCGAAGACCGGCACGCCGAACCCCTCGGCGAGGAGGGTCCGGTGCTCGTCGGTCAGCAGCTCCGAGTCGGGGAAGAGGAACTTCAACGTGCGCCGCAGCCGCGCCAGCTCGGCTGGGTCCAGTGCGCGCAGCACCCGCCGCAGGTGCGTCGGCCACCCCTGCAGCACGTGCGGGCGGCTGGCCAGAAGCTCGGCCTTGATCTCCTCGATCGGGCGGCTGGAGAGGATCGTGTGCCGCCGGAAGAGCCTGAGACGGGACTGGAAACCGCGGTCCGGCACCGAGTACTGCCGAATGGCGGTGAGCCGGTCCGTCGGCAGGTACATCCCGGTGGCGATCCAGCGCCGGAAGCAGGCCGCCTCGTGGTAGTCGTGTGACGCCTCGTCGTGGTAGCCGACGACCACCTTTCCCGTGCTGCCGCTCGTGCGGTACTCGAGGCGCCGCTGGACGCCTCGGGCGAGCAGCTCCTGCGGAGGACGCTCCCGCAGCGTCGCCTTGATCAGTACCGGCAGGTCGGCGAGGTCGTCCAGGCGGCGCAGGGGCGGCCGGTGGTACCGGGCGTCCTGGCGATAGTGCGGCACCCGCCGCCGGCAGTGCTCCAGCATCATGTTTATCTGCCGGAGCTTGCGCCGGTCGACAGCGGTGCGCGGCAGGTACTGGCGGATCATCGGCACCGGAATCAGGGCCGCCTCGCGCAGGAACATCGCTCAGACCTCGGCCGGTGCGGGCCGCACGGGCTCCTCGCGCGCCGCCTCCCCGGTCGTCCGGCGCCGCCAGGGGTTGAGCCGCTCGAACCAGCTGGTCGGCGCGGCGAGCACGAACAGCACCAGCACCACATGGACAGCGATAAACACGTACGCTTCGTTCCGGCTCGGCCAGTGGCCCAGGAACACCTTCATGTGCGAGGCCCAGTCCCAGGTCGCCGGTATGTGATCCCACTGCGGGTCGGTGTGGTGGTTCACGGTGAGAAAGGCCAGATCCTCCAGGCCGGAGACCATGATGAGCAGCATCGCGTACGCCACCCGACGCACGTTGCCGGGCGTGCCGCCACCGAGCCGGTAGGCCATCGCCAGCGACACGATCACGATCGGGGTCAGGACCAGCACGTGGTAGTACAGGTTCTGAAAGTCGTCGGAGTAGAAGAAGATTTTCGGTACGAAGTAGAGGAAGAACACCATGAAGGACACCGGCACCAGGACCCGCACCAGGTGGTAACGGCGGAACAGCGCCACGTCCAGCCGGGCGATGGCCTCCGTCGTGAAGACGAACGGCAGCAGCTTGAACAGGAAGATTCCCAGCGACTTCACCTCCCGGTCGTGCGGAAGGACGAACCACACGATTCCCGCGGTCACGGCGGCGAGCGCCACCAGCACGAGGAACGCGGCGTTGCGGCGAAGCACGGTGCTCATCAGGCCTTCTCCCGGGTGGATGGGTCGGGGTCGATCACGAACCGCAGCGTCCGCCGGGCGGCACCGACGGTCCGGAACAGCTCGCCCCGGGTGTCCGCGGCAACGATCAGGTAGCCGAGCTTGTGCGCCGCCCGCGTGTAGGGGTGCACCCGGTCGCCCGGTCGTTTGAAGATCTTGAGATCGGCGACGTGTGGGAGGTCGCGGGTCGCGGCGACGCCGTGGACGGCCCGCAGTGTGCCCTCCCGTTCGGCCGTGAGGACGTGCAGCAGCACGACGCGCTGCTGGCCGTGCCCGGTCACGTCCAGGGACTCGCCGGCAGCCAGCCGGATCGCCGCTTCCATGGTGTTGAGCCCGAACGCGTGGCGCACCAGCAGTGGCATCCCGTTGCCGCCCAGTCGCGCACCCATCTCCACGAAGTGGATCGTTCCGGCGGCGTCCACGACGAAGTCGAAGTTGACCGGGCCGGCGCGGTGCTCCAGTGCGGCGAGGATGGCCGCGATCATCTCCCGGAGCCGGCCTCCTAGACTGTCGTGGAGGTCGGCGGGGACCAGGTGCGAGACGCTGATCATTGCTGGCAGCGGCGTGAGTGTGCGGGCGGTGACGACGGTCAGTTCCGGCCGCCCGGCGCGGACGAAGCACTCCGCGGAGTAGTGCCGGCCGACAACCATTTCCTCGACCCGCGCGTCGCCACGGAAGGACTGCCTGCGCGCCGTGGCGATGGCGGTGCGCAACTCCGCCGGATCCCGGACGCAGCCGAGCCCCTTGCTGCCCGAGGAGTCCGCCGGCTTGACCACGAGCGGGTACGTCATCCGGGCGGCGGCCTCGACCAACACCTGCGGATCGCCGCTCTGCGCTTGCCGGTACCGAGGAAAGCCCAGGCACCGCACGACCGCGTGGAAGTAGCCCTTGTCCTGCGAGGCCCGGACGGCCAACGGGGACGGCTGGAACGCCGTGCCGTAGTGCCGGCTGAGCGTGGCGACCGAGGCCTGCGCCGCGTCGCTGGCGGGTGAGATGACCGCGGCGACGTCGATCGGACCGAGCCGCCGGGCGATCGCTTCCGGGTCCCGCGTGGTCAGGCAGACGAACTCGTCGGCGAATGCCGCGCCGAGCGCGTCCGGCCGCTGGTCGACGCCGATGATGCGGTAGCCCAGCCGGCGGCCTTCCACGTAGGCGGGGATCTGGTCCTCGCCGCCGCCCAGGACGATGAGGTTGCGGCGGGTCACGCCAGCAGGCTTTCGTCATATCGCCGCTCGCCGCCGTACAGGTCGTCGTCCGGGTCGATCGGGATGTTGCTCTCCCTGATGAGGAACTGCGGCAGCCGCGCGCGCACGTGCCGCGCCTGCGCCGCGTAGCGGGCCAGCACGCCCAGCCCGAGCAGCGTCGCCGTGTCGACGGCGAGCGTAACCGTGGCGACCGCGGCCGGCCCCGCCGGCCCGATCGCCCGCAACGCCAGCACGGTGGCGGACACCACCGCCAGCAGCGCGGCGCACCAGGAGAGCGCCCCCAGCGGCCGGATCGAGAAGCCGAACCAGAGGTCGCCCACGTGTGACACCAGCCGCGCCATGTTCCACTTCGGACGGCCCGCGGCGCGGGCCCGGTGCTCCGTCGCCACGACCGCGTACCTAGCTCCCACCAGCGGTGCGGTCGCGATGAAGTACGGCGGACGCAGCCCCAGCGACACGATCCTCCGCGCCACCGAGGTGCGGGCCACCCGGAACACCGACGCCCGTTCGGGCAATGCGATGCCGAGCAACCGGCGGGCCACGGCGGCGTTGGTCTGCGAACCGGCGCGCCGCAGCCAGGGGTCGCGCCGCTCGACCCGGACCCCGAACACGATGTCGTAGCCCTCGAGGGCCTTGTCCAGCAGCCGGTGCAGTTCGTGTGGCGGCGATTGCAGGTCCGCGTCGAGCTGCACGGTCCAGCGCTTGGCCGCGTACCGGAATCCGGCCGAGAAAGCGGCCTCCAGGCCGAAGTTCCGGCTGAAGGAGATGTACTTGACGCGCTCGTCGGTACGGGCGATCGCCTTGATGAGTTCGAGCGTACGGTCGGTGCTGCCATCGTCGACGAAGAGGATCTCGCAGTCGGTGAACCGCCCCAGCTCGGCCGCTATCTCCCGGTAGGCGCGCTCCAGGCATGCCTCCTCGTTGTAGCACGGGACCAGCGCGGTCAAGGACGGCTCGCCCACCGATCGTGGTGACCCCCGACCCAACGCGGCGGCGGCGGGGTCATCGCCCATCGCACCTCCCGAAATATCGAGCATCGTAGCGTCAATCGATGGACATCTTTGATGCTCCGGTAGCTGGCCGTCTTGTACCGTCGCCGCATGGCCGACGACCTGACGTTCGACCTGTGCGACACCTCGAGCGCAGTCGCGCCGCCCGAATGGCAGGCCGTCATCGACGCCGTCCATCTGCACCAGTTGTGGCAATGGTCGGTGGTGCGGGCCGCCCGCGCCGAGACCGGAAGTGCCCAACTGGCCGGAGTTTTCTGCGCCGGCGGCCGCCCTATCGGCCTGGCCACCGCCCGCCTGCACGGCCTGGGTCGCCGCCGGCCGCTGGCCGGCCTCGTCGACGTGGACTGCGTCGGCACCGGTTCCCTGCCGGGGATCGCCCTGCCCGGGGTGGTGTCCGGCAGCCTCGATCCGTCCGGCGTGGATCCCGAGCTGCTGGCAGCTGCACTGCACGCGTTCGAGGGGGCTCTTCGTCGCGAGTTCGGATGGCGGGTGCCGGCTGTGGCATACCGCCAGGTTCACGGCCGCGAGCTGTCGGTGGTAGCCCGGGGCGCCACCGCCATCCGTGAGGGCGCGTCGATCGGCGTGCTACGTAACGTTTTCGCCGATTACGAGGCCTACGCCCGCTCGCTGGCCCGGGACCGCCGCAAGAGCCAGCGGCGCCTGGTGCGATCCATCGACGCCGATCCCCGCGTCACCGTTTACCTGGGCCCCGCCGCCGGTGCGGGGCTCGACGCGGTGGAGCTGCACGCATTGATCGACGCGACCGACCGGCGCAACCATCGCGCCCGCTGGCCGCCGCCGCGGCTCGAATCGCGCGACCGCGTCGCTGCGGTCCTGCGGCTGCCCGACACGGTGGTGGGCAGCTACACCGACCCCGACGGGCGGCTCATTGCGGCGAACATCACCTTCGACCATCCACTGGCCCCGATCATCGGCGCATGGGGCGCCCGGCCGCTCGGCCCGGACACAGGCCGGCGCAGCGGCCTGTGGTTCGACCACTACGACCGGATACTGCGATGGTGCATCGAGGCCAAGCGCCCGCTGATGATCGGCGGCAAGACGCTTGCGGGTCTGAAGGCCGAACTCGGCCTCACGCCGGTGCCACAGTGGACGGTCGTGCGAAGGCTCGGCGTACCGTCCGGCCGGGGGCGCCGGTGAACGCCACGGGCGCCGGGTCCGCGCCATCAGTCACCTTGATGTGCGGCACTCAGCTCGAGCCTCCGATTCCGGTCGCGTCTGCGCGACCAGTTGCTCGCCAGTGAACTGTGCACATGAGCAAGCAGTTCCGCCGCGAGGTATGCACTCGATCGGTGGCAGACAGGTAGGTCGTGCGGTTGCGGGGTGGCGCTTGTATGGCGTGGGTGGACACGGACAATGGACACCATGCGCTTGCGTCCATGGCCGGCGGATCGAATGCTCGCCGTGGATCGGGTCGGTGTCGTGATGGTCAGCTACAACACCATCGCCGTCACCGGACAAGCCATCTACGGGCTGCTGCGCAACATTCGAACACCGCCGATACGGCTGGTGGTCGTCGACAACGCCTCGACCGACGGATCCGCCGAGCTGCTGACGGAGCTGGCGCGGGCGGGGCTGTGTGAGGTCATCGTCAACGGCGAACAGCGCTACCACGGTCCCGCTCTCACCCAGGCGATGGACCATCTGGCCGCGACCCAGACCGCCGAGCGTCGAGTCGGACCGGTGTGTGTCCTCGATTCCGACTGCATCGTGCTGCGTTCGGACACGCTGTCGGCCGGCATCGAACTGATGGCGAGCACCGGCGCCGGCATGGTCGGCCAATGGTCGGTCGACCGGTGGCACCGCCCGGGCGACCTGCTCGGCCTGCATTGCCTGCTGCTCGACCCGGCCCAGGTGTGGCGCGAGCCGGTCGTGCCATTCGAGGAGGACGGTAGCCCCTCGCGGCGGCTGCAGGAGTCGGCGCGCCAGCTCGGCGTCACCGTGGCCGAACTGCCGTTCACCCGCGACGGGTACGTCGTCCACCTCGGCCGGACCACCCTGCGCGGCGTGCTTCGCCACGATGCCCGCGCCAATCGCTACTTCGACTGGGCCCGCACCCACGCTGAGCCGCATTTCATGGACGAACCGGCCGCACCCGGGCGATACGCCGCGTTCCTCAGGGAGTTCACCGACACGGTCGGCCAGCCCACCGCGGAGCACCTCATCGCCGCCTGTCGGCGCCGGTAGGTACAAACCCCGGCAGCCGCAAACATCAACCAACCTGAGCAGCATTGGCCGACCAATCGACCGACGCGCATACTCGCGGCAGAGCAGCACGCTGACGAACGGAGCCGGCACCCCGCGGCTCTGGCAGGATCCGAATCATGACCGTACTTCCCGCCCGACTGTCCATCGTCACACTGGGCGCACGCGACATGCGCACTCTCCGCCAGTTCTACCGAACGCTCGGCTGGCCGGAACTGTCCGACGGCGACGACACCTGGACCGGGTTCCTCCTCGGCGGCGTGCTGCTGGCCCTGTTCCCGGAGCGCGACCTCACCGCGGAGGCCGCACCCGGCAGCCCGGCCCCCACCGGATGGTCGGGCGTCACCCTCGCCTGCACCGTCGACACCCGCGACGAGGTCGACCGGGCCTTCACCGCGGCCGTCACCGCCGGGGCGACACCGGTAGCCGCCGCGACCGACCGCCCATGGGGCGGTCGCTCCGCGTTCATCGCCGATCCAGAGGGCAACCGCTGGGAGATCACCTGGGGACCCAGGGCGACCTTCGACGAGCGTGGCGCCCTACTGACCTGGGGCTGATCCAGACCGTGCGGCGTCAGTTCCGTCACTCCACCGAGTAGAGCAAGGCCGAGCCCGACCGGCGGCATGAGCGCACGTCGGATCATCGGACGTCGGGCGCGCTCAGAACAAGGACCGTCATGTCCGGCAGCTTCTGTACTGTGGCGTGCGAGGGCACGCTCGGTGGATCGACCACCGTCCGTGACGAACGTCGGCGGCATGAGCGTCACCGTTAATCACGGGGCCACTCCTGGGCATCCTCGACTGATGGGTTGCGTGCTGCGCCGCGAATCAACCGCTGGTCAACTTGAGGAGGGGCGATGCGAAACGAAGCCATGGAGCGGCTGGACCTCCTCGTTGGATCCTGGCACGCGACGATGCGGAACGCGTGGTTCCTGGACCCACCCGACCAGGAGGTGGCAGGTTCGGCAACGATCGAATGGCTCGGCGACGCGTTCGTGGTTTTCCGCTGGACGATGGGTGGCGACGTCGGACCGGCCACGAGTGAGATGGTCCTGGTGCTTGGCCGCAGCGACGCCCAGGACGCCTACACGGCGCTCTACCATGACGAACGAGGTGTCTGCCGGATCTTCGCGATGACATTTGACGGCTCGCGTTGGAGCCTGAGCCGCGAGGATCCAGACATGTTCCAGCGGTTCATCGCTGACGTCGAGCCCGACCGGATCGCGGGTCGCTGGGAGGCGTCCGATGATCACGGATCGACCTGGCGCAAGGACTTCGACCTCGTCTTCGAGCGGGCGTAGCAACGCTGGGCGGTGGGGATCGACCGGTCAGCGTCCGGCCGTGCTCGCTGGCGAGTCCGTGTTTACGTCACCGACCGTTACCCCACGTGCCGCGCTCCGACTGCTCGTGCCGCAGGATCGCACGCTCCAACGCGACCAACTCGTCACCGGGATCCACGCCTAACTCGGCATTGAGCAGGGTCCGGACGCGACGAAGGCTCGCCAACGCCTCGCTCTGCCGCCCGGACCGGTACTGCGCCAGCGCGAGCATGGCCCACCGCCGCTCCCGCAACGGCGACTCCTCGACCCGGGCCTGGGCCTCGGCCAGGATCTCCAGGTGCCGGCCGGCCCGCAGCGCCGCGTCCACCCGGAGTTCCTCCGCATCCAGGCGTGAGGCCTCCAACCGGCCCGCCACGGTGCGCCCCGGATCCCAGTCCACGACATCGATCAGCGCCTGTCCGCGCCACAGCGCGAGCGCCTCGTCGATCAGGAACAGTGCACGGTCCGCCGCGCCGAGCGCCAGCTGTTCGCGGCCCCGCCGCACGAGCCGATCGAACCGGCGAGCGTCGATGTCGTCGGCTGCGATGGTCAGGCGGAACCCCGTCGCCACGGTCTCGATCGTCTCGGCGCCAAGCGCGCGCCGCAGCCGTGCGACACAGCCGTGCAGCACCTTGCGCCAAGAGGCGGGCGGCTCGTCGCCCCACACCGCCTCGGCAAGCTGATCGAGACTCAGCGGCTCGTCACCGGCGACCACCAGGGCCGCCAGCACGGTCCGGTCGCGCGGCCCGAGCCGGTTCGCACCGGCGCCGAGGCCGTCGATCGTCAGTGGGCCCAACACACCAATACCCACGAGCGGACTGTCCACCCGCGACGACACCGTGTCAACGACACCGATACCCGGCTGATACCCCGCCGGCACCGGCATAGCACCGCCACCTGCGACACCGGTCCTGCGAAGGAACGAGATCGCACCGGAGGGAGTAAACCGACATGAATGAATCCCGCAACAACACACCTCGAATCTCCGACACCGACCAGCGCCCGGTCGACGTCATCGTGTTCCCCGGCCCGCCGTCCTCGACCACCGAACCTCAGCCCTGGACGGCCGTCCGTCGCCGGTTCCGTAGCCTGGTCGAGCTGACCCTGCTGACTCTTGTGATCATTCTGACGGTAGCGGTAGTGCGGCTGGCGTGCGGTGCACGCCCGGCCGAACCCACCGGCGGGTCCTCGATCACCACCGACCCCCGGACGGCTCCGCCGGGCAGCGCGGTGCCGGTGACCCACCCCCGAATGATCGCGCCCCAGACCGCCAGCCCAGGCGAACAGATCACCGTGCTCGTCTACGCGTACCGCGGCCGGTGCGGCCCCACCGAACTCAGACTCGACAACCTGCCCGTGAAACACCGGCTGAACAGATACCTCGGATCACCGAACCCGGACCGGATCGAAATGTTCATGATCCTCGACGTGCCGACCGGGGCATTCCCCGGCCGTCACGAAATCCAGCTCTACGGGCCAGACACCGGCCAGACCGGCACCCGCTGCGGCACCAACCCCACCGACCGCACGCTCCTCGCAACCCTCGCCATCACGCTCGGCCCGTAAACTGGACGGCGGTCCGAGCGTGAGGCCAACTCCCCGGCGCCGAACCCGCTCGGCGCGCGAGGCGGGAATCTGGCTGGTCGTCGTCGCCCGGGGCGCCCACCACTCGCCGATCACTGTCACCACCGTGCGCTGCGCCTGTTCGTGCCGCTGCCGCTCGCGGAGGAGTTCGGTGACCAGATGGTGGAAATCCTCGTCGGGTGCGCGGCTGGGAACGGTGGCGTAGCGGTCGATCTGCCCCAACGAGACGGCTTTGAGGATCGGCTTTGACGCCGACCGGTTCCCCCACGGGATCAGCAGCACACGCTGCGCCCGCGGATGCAGTTCATGGGCCCGCCGCAGGTACTCGACGCCTGTCATCTCGGTCATCTCCTGGGCGGCGAACAAGACCAGCACCCGCGCGTCGCCGGCCGCACGCAGCGCATCCAGGCGTTGAAGCGCGGACGCCGCCGACCGTTCGCAGACGATCCCGTAGTCGGCGGCGTACCGGCTGACGAGTTCCCGTTGGACCATCTCGAGTTCACCGGGTTGGTCGTGGACCGCCAGCAGAATCTGCCTCGTCATCGAACCCTGTTCCTGTTCAGCGCAGGCTCGGGGCACGGTCACCGGTCAATCGGCTCATCATGTCGGGGTGCTCGGCGAACGCCTGACGGATCCACTGGTCGACATACGGGGCCATGAAGCGGAGGTCGGCGGTGCTCCAGTCGATTCCGCCGAAGGGTGGCTGGGGGTCGTACTCGATGATCAGCTGGGCTCGCTTGGCGACTTGTTCGTCGGTCAGCTCGGCAGCGAGGTGGAGCGCCATGTCGATACCGGCCGAGACGCCCGCCGAGCAAAGGAACTTGCCGTCCTGCACCCACCGCTGCCGTTGGTAATGGGCGCCCAGCCGGTTGAGCTGATCGGCGAGGGCCCAGTGCGTTGTGGCGTTGCGTCCTTCGAGCAGCCCGGCGGCCGCGAGGATCAGCGAGCCCGTGCAGACGGAGGCGACCGTATGTGCGGTGGGGGCGGCCGCCAGCAGGTACTCCCGGAGTGCCGGATCGACCATGGCTTTCAGGGTGCCCAGCGTGCCGCCGGGAACCACCACGATGTACGGGTTCGGCGCCTCGTCGAAGGTCTTCTCCGGGGTGAGCTTGACCGGGAGGTCGGAGACCATCGGTTCGACGCGCTCTCCCACCACGGTCACCTCGTAACGGGGGTCCGCAGCGGGAAGGTTCTGCAGGACCTGAAGGGGCCCGATCATGTCGAGCGGGGTGAGGCCCGGGTACAGCACGAAGGCGATCGTCCGGGTGGCGTGATCGGTCATGGGTGTTCTTCCTCTTTCTCGATCATGTTCAGCCTGGGCGGCGCCCGCGGCGGGTGGTGGGATGTCTCTCATCATCCATTCGACGGCTCGGAGGCGGCCTGGACGTGGGCTGGTCTGGTGTCGTCGGAGCGGGCGGTGATCCGGTCGGCGAGGTAGGCGGCGTCGTCGGCGACGAACCCGAGCAGCGCCGAGCCGCGGGTGTACTGCCAGGAGAGGCCGAGGAAGTACAGCCCGGGGATGTCGGTGACACCGCGCCGGTGCACGACGCGGCCGTCCGCTGTCACGCCCGGGATGGAGATCCAGGAGTAGTCGGACCGGTAGCCGGTGGCCCAGACGACGACGGGAACGTCGAGTGTGCTGCCGTCGGCGAACCGTGCGGTACGTCCCTGCGCGTCGACCAGGCGGCGCCGGAACCGGACACCGGCCCGCCGGAGCCGGCGCCGGTTGGTGCCGATGACGAACTCCCCGCGAGCCTGCAGCCGGCGGCCGATCCGGGTGGCGGTGTTCGCGCGCATGAGGCCGATTCGGGTGAGCCACCAGAACAGGTCCCGGCCGAGCAGCCGTTGCGGCAGCATCGGCGCCTTCTGGCCGACCGACACGTCCACCTGCCGGGTGGCGACGAGTTCCTCGGCGATCTGCAGGCCGGAGTTGCCAGCACCGACGACGAGGACCGGACCGGCCGGCAGTGACTGCGGGTTGCGGTAGTCGGCGCTGTGGAGCTGCGTGACGGCAGGGTCGAAGCCGTGGGTCGCCGCTGGGACGAACGGAACCTGAAACGGCCCGGTGGCCACGACCACCTGCTTGGCCCGGAAGACGTCCTCGCCGGCGTGGACCTCGAACTCGTCGTCGATCCGATTCAGACCGGTGACGCGCATCCCGAGCCGGACCGGAAGGTCGAAGGCGATGGCGTAGTCCCGCAGGAACGCGGCCACCGCGTCCCTGTCCGGGTAGGTGTCGGGCGGGGCGGGGAACGCCATGCCCGGCAGAGCGTCGTACCGGGCCGGCGTGAACAGGCGCAGGGAGTCCCACCGGCTCCGCCACGACTGCGCCATCTCGCCGGCCGCCTCGAGGACGACGAAGCGCAGACCCCGCTGAGTCAGATGCCAGGCCATGGCGAGGCCGGCCTGGCCCCCACCGATCACCACGACGTCCAATCGGGTACCGCGGCCGGTGGCGTTGACGGGACCGGACATCGGCGGGGTCATCGTGCCGCTCCCCGGTCCACGGTGAAGCTGAACATCATGCCGCTCTGCATGTGTTCGGCGATGTGGCAGTGTGCCATCCACAGGCCCGGGTTGGTGACGTCGAACAGGAGGTCGACGATCTGACCGGTGCGCACCAGAACGGTGTCCTTCCACACCAGATTCGGCTCGGGCACCCCGTCACGGGACAGGATCAGGAAGCGTCCGGCGCCGTGCAGGTGGAACGGGTGATGCATCGGGTGGTCGGAGTCCATCTCGTTGACCAGCCTGATCTTGACGCGGTCTCCGACGGTGAACCGCCAGTCGATCGCCGTCGTCGCGGCTCCCGGGGTCCGATCGACGAACGTCCAGTGCATGGTGGCTCCGGTGGTCAACCGGTTGATCTCCACCATGTCGTCCTCCCACTCGATGCCGCCCGCCGGCGCGTGCTCGTGAGCGTCGTGTCCGTCGTGATGCTGCGTGTGCTCCATGCCGTGCGTGCCCGATTCGTGGCCGCCGTGATCGTGAGACATGTGGCCGGCTGCTGGCGGGGTGACCGGCCCGGCGGCAAGTAGCTTCATTCCGCATTTCGGACACCGCTGCGGCTGATCACTGGTGACCTCGGGGTGCATCGGGCAGGTGTAGACCGTCGGTCCGGTTCCGGCCTGCGCAGCGACGGGGTCGTCCATCTCCGCGACCAGCGCGAGGATCTTGTCGGGGGGTGCGGCCAACCAGTCGTCGAGGTGGCGCCGCTCCGCCGCCAGCTCTGGTGCCGTCCGCAGCTGGTGGAACCGGTCGGCCAGCGACGGCTCCGCCCGCTCCGGGGTCACCGTGATCGACGCCAGCGGGTAGGTGCGGTCCGGGGTGTGGTGCTCGAGGGTCAGCTGCCCGGGCCGGTCGAGCAGGACGTCGACCACGGCCCGCTCGGACGGGGCCAGCAGCACCTCGGAGACGAACTCCTCGTGCTCCACCCGGCCGCTGTCGCCGCCGACGAGCTTCATGCGGGCGCCGGGCAGGCCGACGTTGAAGACCCGGGTGTTGGCGGTGTTGGTCAACCAGAGCCGGAGCACCTCGCCGGCTCGACCGGTCAGTGCCAGATCCGCCTCGCCGCCGATGAGCATCAGGTTGCCGAATCGGCCCATGGCGGCATAGCTGGTCTCGGTCACGGAGAACGTGGCGATCTTGCCGTCTTCGATCAGCACGTCGTCGAGGGTGACCACGGCCTCCTGGTTGGCCGGCGGCCAGTAGTCGGGCTCGGCGGGCTCGACGAGGATGTTGCCGTACAAGCCCATCTCCTGGGTGTAGTCCTCCCGGATGTGCGGGTGGTACCAGTACAGGCCGGGGTCGGGGAAGCGGATGCGGTAGGTGAAGCTGCCGCCGACCGGGATCGGCAGCTGGGTCTCGTGCGGGACACCGTCGTACTTGTTCTCCAGACGCAGGCCGTGCCAGTGCAGAGTGGTGTCCAGGTCGCCGTCGTTGGTGACGTTGACGGTCACCTCGGTCCCCTGCCGGACGCGCAGTGTCGGGCCGGGGATGGAACCGTTGTAGGCGAGCATCCGCACGGTGGTCCCGCGTAGCCGTTTGGCGACGGGGGCGACATGGATGTTGAGCGTGTCGCCGTCGGCCAGTTCGAGGACTTCCGGCCTGCTGGCCTCGTCCAGCCCGGTGGGATCGGTGGGAAACGACTGTTCCGACACGGCCGGCTCGGGTGGGCTGTGGTGCTGCACGGTGTACCTCCTCCGCTGGGGATCAGCGGTGTTCGTGATCGCTGCTGGGCGACTCTGCGATTGCTGTCCAAGGCCATGTTCTGTCGGCGCCGGGCGCCTCGCACCCGTGGATCCGCCGGGTTGGCCAGTGCCGCCCGCGCTCATCGTCGATGGGCGGTCGTCGCCGGCGATCGGCGCAACGGGCCCGGCCGAGCGCCACGGGCCCTGACGCGGCGCTCACGCGGGCCGATCTCGCCCGTGGTCGTTCGCGGGTGCGGAGCCGAGGGTCGCGGGCCGAACGGCCCCCAAGCAGTCTGCCCGGACGCCGCGGTGCTCGCACCGGTGGATCCACCAGGTTGTCCATAGCTAGACTCCTCTGCGTGCTCCACGGTCGGGACGTCGAGCGCGCCGCGATCGCCGCGTTGATCGACGAGGCGTGGGCATCACGTGGCGGCACGCTGGTGATTCGCGGCGAACCGGGTGTGGGCAAGTCGGCGCTGCTGGCCGATGCGGCGGAGCGCGCCGAAGGCATGCAGGTCCTGTGGACGCAGGGTATCGAGTCCGAGTCGCCGCTGGCGTTCGCTGCACTGCACCGGCTGTTGCGTCCGATCACCCACCACGTCGCCGCGCTGCCGGCTCCACAGGCCCGTGCCCTGCGCGCCGCCTTCGGCGAGGAAGAGGGAGTCGGCGGGGATCGATTCCTCGTTTTTCTCGGCACGCTCAGCCTCCTGGCCGAGGCCGCGGAGTCGGCACCGGTGCTGGCGGTCGTCGACGATGCCCAGTGGCTCGACAACGATTCGGGCGCGGCCTTGCTGTTCGTGGCCCGCCGGCTGCACCGTGAGCGGGTCGCCCTGGTGTTCGCCGCCCGCGACGGGGACGTGCGTACCTTCGACAGCGGCGAGCTGGCCACCATCATCGTGCGGGGTTTGGACCGCCGCGCGGTTCAGGCCCTGCTGGCCGACCGGACCGGAGCACCGGTCGACGCGGACGTTTGCGACCGGTTGATGGAGCGCACCGGCGGCAACCCCCTCGCACTCATCGAACTACCCGATGTGCTGTCGCCCGACCAATTGCGTGGCAGAGCGGCGCTGCCCGACCCCCTGCCACTCACCCACGGCGTCGAGCGCGTGTTCCTGGATCGCTACCGCCGCCTGCCCGAGCAGGCGCAGACCATCCTGCTCGTCGCCTCCGCCGACGACTCCGAGCTACCCACCTTGCGTGCGGCGGCCGCCAAACTCGGCGCCGGCGATGAGGGATTCGACGCCGTCGAGCGATCCGGACTCCTCCAGGTGCGCGACGGGCGCAGCGTATTTCGCCACCCCTTGGTCAGGTCCGCCGTCTACAACGCGGCCACCAGCCCCGTCAGGCGCCGCATCCACCAGGCTCTCGCGGACGCGATGACCCGTCGGGGAGACGTCGACCGCCGTGCCTGGCACCTCGCCTACGCCACCGACGAACCCGACGACCGCGTGGTCGAAGAATTGGACAGCGTGGCCGAGCGGGCGTCTCAACGAGGCGGTCTCCAAGCAGCCAGCGCCGCCTGGGAACGTGCCGCCGAGCTGACCGCCGAGCCCCAGCCGCGCGCCGAACGGCGCTACGCCGCGGCCCGCCACGCCTGGCTCGCCGGACAACCCCAGCGGGCCCGGCGGCTGGTCGAAGCGGCGCAAACGGATGCGATCGAGCCCGGACTCCGCGCGGACATCGCGCGACTACGAGCCCGCATCGAATGGAACATCGGCTCGGCCACCGTTGCCCATCGGATGATCCTGGAAGCCGCCGCCGAGATAGCGCCGACGGACAGCAACCGGGCGCGGGAGATGGCGACCTTCGCGGTCGCCGTGGCCTCGTTCGGCAACGACTCCGGAGTAATGATCGACCCCTTGCGGCTCGTGCCCGTACCCGCTCCCACGGACCCGCCGAGGGAGAGGTGTTTCGCCGGGCTGCTACTCGGCCTGCAGCGCGTCGTTCAGAGGGACTGGGCGGCAGCAGCCTCCGCGCTGGGGGACGCCTTCACCATCGCCGAATCCCTCGGACCGGCCGACCAGGACCTGCTACCCAACCTGGGCATCGCCGCCCTCCAACTGTCCGACGACGAGCGTGCCCTGCGTTACCACACGCTCCTGCTGTCCCGCGCCCGGAACACCGGCGCCGTCCTCATGGTCCGGTACGCCTTCAGTCGCATGGCCTTCAGCCAGATCGCCACCGGGCGATGGACGGCCGCCGCCGCCGGTGTCGATGCGGCCATCGACCTGGCTCGCCAGACCGGTGAACCCGCCCTCGCGGCGCAGCCCCTGGCGTTTCGCACGTTGCTGGCCGCCTACCGCGACGACCCCGCCTACGAGTCCCACCTGACCGAGATCCAAGGGATCATCGCAGACTCGCCGCTCGGAATCCTCCAAGAATTGGTCAAGGATGTTGTGCGGTGGGCGCAGGGCGCACGGGAAACAGCGCAGGGCTCGCCGTCGTTTCACCACCTCGACCAGATGACCCATCACATCACCAGAGGGATGGCCGCGATCGACCGGTTGGAAGCGGCAATGCACGCCGGGCGCGCCGACGCGGCCGCGCGCGACGCTGCCGAGCTGGAGAAGTTCGGGACCGCGACCGGCTCGCCGTGGGCGACGGCTGCCGCCGCCCACGGCCGCGCTCTGCTCAGCGATGGTGACGAGGCCGAGCGGCAATTCCTGACCGCTCTCGAGCATCACGCGGCCTCACCCCGGCCATTCGACCGCGCCCGCACCGAGCTTGCCTACGGCGATTTCCTGCGCCGGACCCGCCGACGCGTCGACGCCCGGACCCACCTGCGCGCAGGGCTGCAGATCATGTCGGACCTCGGCGCCGTCAGCTGGATCGACCGGGCGGCTCAGGAGCTTCGCGCGTCGGGCGAGACCGCCCGGCGCCGCCGGCCGTCGGCAGCCTCCGAGCTCACCCACCAGGAGCGTGAGGTGGCGCGGCTCGTCGGCCAGGGCCTGTCCAACCGGGAGGTGGCGGCGCGCCTGTTCGTCAGCCTGCGCACCGTCGAGTTCCACCTGCGTAACGTCTTCGCCAAGCTCGGGATCAACTCGCGGACCAGGCTCGCCCGACTCGACCTGGGCTAGGGCCGTGGCCGGCGAAGGCCCGGTGGTTTCACCGGTGAGATCCCGCTGACCGCCCACCTACCGTGACAGTGTGCCCGCCTTGCCCTGGACCACCGTCAACACCGCTCCCGATCCCGCCGGCGCGTGTACCGTTTTCGCGGCTCAACTGCGGCTGCGCCGCTACCGCCAGATGCCACGCCTGTTATGGCTGACCCTGCGCATTCGCCGTCAGCTTGCCCACACTCCCGGACTGCTCGGCTACGCCTTCGATCTCGAGATCCGCCAGAGGACCCTGTGGACCAGCTCCGCATGGACCCGTCGCACAGCCTTGGCACGCTTCGAGAGGGGCTATCCGCACCAGAGCGCGAAACTGGCCCTCAGAAGCGCCATCCTTCCCCCCGCATTCGCCGTGTGGACCTGTCCGATCGATCAACTACCCGTACCCTGGCGCGAGACCCACGACCGCATCAGAGCGAACAGCAATCGAGTCTGACGTCGAGTTGTCCGAAAAGTCAGCAATTCGACGCAATGACACACGTTCACCCGCCGGTGCGGTTGACCGCCTCGCCTTACCCGTGCAAGCAAGATCGCGACGATGACAAGCGCTGACGAACGTGCGCTTACCTGCATCCGGGTCGGGTGTCAAAGGGGGGCTTGGGGTGAGTCGTGGAGCGGGTCAACATCATCACGCCGGCTCGCGCGGCCAGGACATCTCCGGCGAAGATACTGGTGTGGTGACCGACATCCTCGACCGTGTGCTGCGCCTGTGGACCGACCCGATAGACGATCGCGTCGATCCGGTCGGCGACTTCCGGTCCTGCTACACCGATCCGGTACTGGTCAACGGGGTGCCGCTGACTGCCGCCGACCTGGTCAACCGGGCCCGCGCCACCCAGATGGCCTACAGCGACCTGCGGGTGGAGTTGGTGCACCGGATCGAAACCGGCAACAAGCTTGTGATCGCGTTCCTCATGCACGGCCGGCACACCGGCCCCGTCCCGTCCGCGCTGGGCGAGGTGGCGCCTACCGGCCGCCGGGTGGCGATCCGGACTACTGACGTGCTGACCGTACGTTCGGGGCTGATCGAGGACGTCTGGGTGATCGCCGATGAGATGGATCTACTGCGCCAGCTAGGTAAGGTGTCTGGCGCGCGCTGACCGGCCGCCGGCATGGGCCGGCCCAACGTTCGACGGATGGCGCCCCCAACCGAGACCATCACGATCGAGCGCGCCGGCTGGAACCGTACTCGCGTCAGGCGACGAGGACGGCGTAGACGACGATGTTGTCGCGGTAGTGGCCGCTGGAGCGGTCGAACGCACCGCCGCACGTGATCAGCCGCAGCTGCGCGTTGGGAGTTGGCGCATACACCTCGTCCGTCGGGAACTTGTCCTTTGGATAGCGGCGCGTGGTCAGCACCCGGAACGTCACCCAGCTCTCGCCCCGCATGACCTCCACAGAAGCGCCGGGACGCAGTTCGTTCAGGCGGTAGAAGACGGCCGGTCCGCGCTTGGAGTCGACGTGGCCGGCGAGGACGGCCGGTCCGATGTCACCGGGCCGGTTGCCCTTCGCGTACCAGCCCGCGTGGGAGAAGTCGGTGGGCGCCCGCAGGGCGCCGGCCGCGTCGAGGTCCAGATCCTCCAGCGGGGTGTCGACGGCAATCGACGCAATGCGCAGCCGGGTGGGCGGCGCGCTCACCGGCGCCGACGAGGACGCCCCGCGATCGTCGGCGCCCGGCTGCCAGCGGGCAACGTCGGCTGGATACGAACCGGCAAGGCGCAGCCCCAGCACCATGCCGGCCAGCGCGAGCGCACCGGCCGTGCCGAGGGCGATCGCCCGACGCCGCAGTGGACGAGCGAGCAATCCGCTGGACCGGCGCCACCGTTGCGGGTTCATCGCGGCCGTAGCTGCCTGCGCCTCGCGCTCGCGGCGGCGAGTCCGCCGACCGTGACGAGCAGCAGACCGAACAGTGCCACGATCGGCCCCGGCCGGGTGTCGCGGACGGACCCGCCAGCGCCGGTGTTCACACCGCCCTGCGGTACCGGGCCCTCGCGCTTGGCGTCGGCGAGCACGGCCGCCGTCAGGCGACCATCGGCGGTCTGCAGCACGAGCAGGGAGTAGATGCTGCCCGCGGTCACACTGGCCTGGACGGAAATGGGCTGACCGCCGGCCGGCTGGACCCGCAGGGTCCGCAGGCCGGGCTCGACGCGCTGATATCCGGTTGCCGTGGTGAACGCGATGTCCTTCGCGATGAGCGGACCGTCGACGACCGACACGTCGAGCGTTCGTTGGGCGGCCTGCACGACCCGCAGCTTCGCCGTGCCACCGGCAGGCAACGTGCGATCGTCCTCGATGACGCGCGCGTCGGCGTGTTCCGGCGGACCCATCCGGGCGACGGTGTAAGCGCGTCCGTCGACCACCGTCAGCGACGTGCTCAACGCCGGCGGGGACGACGCCGCGGCGCCGGGCAGGCGCATCGCGACCGCATAGGTGCCGGCGGGAACCATGACGTAGTCCGACATGGTGCCGTACTTGATGCTGGGCAGAAACTTCACCACGTCGCCGGTGACCGAGTGAAGCTGGATGTACATGTCGCAGGCGATCGTGTCGGGCACGAGATGCGCGAGGCGCACGTATCCACCACCGGCGGCCGCGGCGGGTGTCGGCTGGGCGAGGCACAGTCCGACAGCAGCCAGCGCCGCGAAAGTGACCCCGACCAACCGGCGAGGCACAGACGATGCGATCACGGAGGCTCCAGGTGTGCGCGATAGACGTACTGATGGGTCTTCGGTTATTCCTGCGACGAACGTCACCGTAGGCCGCCCGGTCAAGCAGGAAAGCCGACAATCGCGCGGGGACCGTAAGACCGCAGGCCACGTCAGCGCGCGGGTTGGAACACACCGGGCAGTCTGCTGAGTTCCGGTCGGTTGCTTTCCCACGTTGAGTCCCTGGTCACCCAGATGTACGCGTATCCGCGGTTCGCCGACGTCAAGACGGCAACGGCGAGCGCGTGCATCCGCTCCGTACCGTCGTCGAACCTGAACTCCCAGTCCGCCGCCGCGATGAAGTACTGCGGCCGCGGTCTGATGTCAATCAGTTGATAGCCCGGCAACCCACCGACAACCTGATTTTCTTTCTGCCGCCAGTACCCGACCAAGTCCGTGTCGGGTTGCTGCCACTGATCGACGCCGAGGTAGCGGCCCTCACCCGTGTGACCGAAGCACACGCCGGTCCCGAACCGGCGGAAGTCCTTCGGGTAGTCGATCCGGAAACCGGACGGATCGGTGTACCGCTCCCACATGTCCGGTGGTGCCACGGACGGCCCGGGAGCCGGCTGTCCCGGCGGCAGCGGCGCGGTTCCGCTGGCCCGCGACACCAATCCACAGGCGACCGGGACAGCTTCCGGCCGATCCGCAGGACGGCCCGAATCGTTGTTCGATGGCCAGATCCACCACAGCGCCACCCCGGCAAGCAGAGCGACCACCACGGTCAGCAGTAGCCGGGTGAAGAGTCGACGCCGGGCTGGGCGGCCCGGTCCGCCGGGCGGATGCTCGATCACGGCCGGACTCCCGGCGGGGGCTGCGGCCGGGCTGGCCACGGCCGAGACGGCGGGGCTGGGCGGCGTCGGGCTGGCCACGGCCGGGCCGGCCGAAGCCGGGCCGGCCGGGCCGGGCGGAGCCGAACCGGACGCGCCCGCGACGGCCATGACACCCTGCGCAAGAAGGCTGCCCTCGGCGACCACCAGTTCCGGCTGTTCGATTGCCGTTGGCATGATGTGCAGACCCTGGTGTACGAGCGTGGCCACCAAAGGGATTCGGCTTGCGCCGCCGACCAGAAACACGCCAGCGAGCCGCTCCCTGGGGAAGCCCGCGTGGCTGGCCACCCGCGCCGTGAGCCGGACGGTCTCCGCGAGCAACGGGCGGGCCAGATCCTCGAATTCATCCCGGGTGACGGTCACCTCCCGGTCGAGGTCGGGGATGAGGACGTCGGCGGTGCGATGCCTGGACAGCCGCTCCTTCGCCGCCCGCACGTCGTCTCGCAAGAGCTGTCGTTGCCTGTGTTCGTGCCTGGTCGTCGGCTCGGTCAGGGCGCGCCACTTGGCCGGGTCGGCCGGCCCGTACACCTCCCCGATGCGGCGAAGCAGGACCTCGTCCAGGTCCAGGCCGCCGAGGTTTGCGCGGCCGTCGACGGCGCGGGTGCGGAAGCCGCCGGCCGTGCGCTCGACCAGGCTGACGTCGAACGTGCCGGCTCCGATGTCGTAGACCACGATGGCGGTGCCGACGGGCATTGCGTGCCCGAGCACCCCTGCGAAGTAGGTGGCTGCCGCGACCGGCTCCTCCACCAGGCGCGCCTCGCCGAGTCCGGCGTGGGCGGCCGCCGCCACCAACAGCCGTTGGTGACGGCTTCCCCACGCCGCCGGGCACGTGATCGTCACGACCGCCGGCAGTTCCCCGGCGACCCGTTGGCTCTCCGCGGCGACGCGACTCAGGACCGCTGCGATCAGGTCCCCGACCGGCAACTCGGCGGGGCCGAGGAGGACCGTTTCCTCGTCGATGCGTCGCTTCGGGTTGGGCTCCAGCCGACCGGGATTCAGCCGCGCACTGTCCAGCGCGTCACGACCGACGACGAGTTGGCCGGTGTCGTCGACGTACACGGCGGAGGGCAGCAACGGCGAGCCGTCGAACAGCAACGGCTTGGTCCGCCCATCGGGCCAGCGGAGCACGGCCACCGTGTGCGACGTCCCGAAGTCGACACCGAGATGGAATCCTGGGGCCTGCACACCCCTGCACTGTAAGCAAGTGATCATGGTTGTGCTATGTCGGATTCACGCGCCTCGGTCCCGACTGACGCCTCTCGGACGGAAAGCCGATGGGAGCGAACCCGGTTCCACGCGTCACGACCCTGGACTGTGGGTCAGCGACGGGCGGCGCGAGTCCGCAGCTCGGCGACTCCCGACGTGGCCGCCGATTCCTCCTCGACCAGGCAACTGGTCGGCCGGCTACCACGCTCACTCGCCGTTGTTGATGGCGGGTTGCCAGGCGCGCCGGTTGAAGTTGGAGCGACGTTGCCTCTCCGCTCGATCGCCTATCCACTACTACAGCCCGTTGTGATCCTCACCCGCCGACCGCGGTTATGCGACTCCCGGGATCGTCCTCCTTGCCGCACCGGCGCATGATTCTGGTCGCCCCGCGGTCGGCAAAGCTTGTCGGGGCGCGAGGGGCCCGGTTCACGCTGCTCACCGGCTACGTGTCCCTCCTGCTCGCCTTCGGCTGGATGCTCCTGCTCTGGAATGACGACAGCCACTACTGGCAGATCGGCGTCGCGTACATGCTCATCGGGACAGGCGTGGGCTTCGCGGGCACGCCCGCGTCGCACTCACTGACCGGATCGGTCCCCGTCCAGCGCGCGGGCATGGCATCCGGCACCGCCGACCTGCAGCGCGACCTGGGTGGCGCCATCCTCCAGTCACTCTTCGGCGCTTTGCTTACTCGCGCAGCAGTACCCGCAGTACTCGAACGAGATCGCCGCCGCGGCGAGGTCGTCGTTCCTGTCCGGTGCCGACTGGGCGTACACCGCGGGCATCGTCACGATCCTGATCGGGGCGGTGATCGTGTTCGTTCTCTTCCCGGGCAAGGAGTCCGAGGAACGGCTGCTCGCCGCGTACCAGACCGAAGACACCGGACGTTGAATTGGGAGTGACGGGTCGGCCTCGGCAGGTGACGCGCGGTTCACTCGTCGGACGTCGCGGGTCTGGCGCCGCCCGCGGCACCGCCGAGTTCGGCGCTGAGCACCGCGGCCACCACCGTGCAGAAGCAGATCAGAATGAGCCAGGTCAGCATGGCGAAGGTGATGCCGATAATTCCGTAGCGCTCCGAATTGTTCTCGATCAGCCGAGGCATCCACACCGCTGAGTAGAAGGTCAGGATCGCGCTGCCGACGGCGATCACGAGAGCACCAGGGAGCAGCCGGCGGATCGCCACCCGCCGGGACAGCAGCAGCCACTGCAACAGGAGCCAGACCGCGGTGTTCGCGGCGATCCGCAGCACGAACGCGAGCACCGAGCCTGCCGGCACGTGACGCAACAGGCCGACCAGCAGCGACAGCACGAGAAGCGAGCTGATCAACAGCCCGAGCGCAGAGATGCCGTTGAGCGTTCCGCGCACACCGGCGGGCGGCAGGTGCCACGCGGCCTCGTAGGTGCGTTGCAGCGAACGGGTCAGGCTCAACAGGGAGAACCCCAGGAACACCAGACCGATGACGGTGATCGAGCCGACGGCACCGGGTGGTCGCTCGAACAGCGTGCGGATGGCCTCCGCCGACGTGCCGGTCACATGGAACCGGGCGGCGAGGCGGTCGGCGACCACCGTCGGACCCTTCGAGGACGCGGCGGCGGCCACGACGATCAGCAGCGGAATGAGCGTGGTAAAAGCCTGGCCGCCCAGTACCAGTGCCCGGTCACGACCGTTGATGCTGGCGAAGCGCTGAAGACTGCGGACCAGCAGCGACGACTGCGCCCGTGCGACGAACTTCGCTCCCCGGTCACCGGCCGCTGCGGTCAGGCGCTCACGAAGAGTCATTGACACATGGTCGTCCGTCCGCATGGGCGGAGTCCTCGTCCGGGCCGGATGAGGCGTCGGGTGGGCAGGGCCCGACCGACGCGGGCACCACGGGCACCACGGGCTCAGTGTCCGGGTCCGGTGACGATCTTCTGCCGCTCGGACTCGTGCGCACCGCCCTTCTTCGCGAGCGTGGCGCACGCCTCCTCGATGTCGCGGGCGAGCGTGTCGACGTGTTCGCGGCTCATCGTCTCCTTGACCAGCGCCCGCATGATCGTCACGTTCTGGGCATCCGGCGGGAGGGTGTAGGCGGGCACCATCCATCCGCGCTCGGCCGAGAGCTGCCAGGCGATGTCGAACTCGTCATATCCGTTGGCGGCGGCGAGGCGGAACGCCACCAGCGGGAGTTGCTCCTCGTCGGGACCGATCAATTCGAACCGGTCCGTCGCCGCCAGCTTCTGGCCGAGAACGCGGGCGTTGGCCTGCATGTTCTTCATGATGTAGCGGTAGCCGGCGCGACCGTAGCGGACGAGGTTGTAGTACTGGGCCAGCACCATCGCCGAGCCGGTGGAGAAGTTGAGGGTGAACGTCGAGTCGGTCTTGCCGAGGTAGTTCTCCTCGAACACCAGGTCCCTGGCCAGGTCGGCCTTCTCCCGGAAGATCAGCCAACCGATACCCGGATAGACGAGGCCGAACTTGTGCCCGGAGACGTTGATCGAGCGGACCTGCTCGAGGCGGAAGTCCCATGGGGAGTCGGGGTAGAGGAACGGCCACACGAAGCCGCCGCTGGCTGCGTCGACGTGCAGCGGCACGTCGAGTCCGCGTTCACTCTTGATCTGGAGCAGCAGGTCGTTGATGCCGACGATGTCGTCCTTGTGCCCGGTAAACGTCGTCCCGAGCACGGCCGCGACGCCGATCGTGTTCTCGTCGACGTGGGGCGCGACGTCGTCGGGACCGATCGTGTACTTGCCGGGCCGCAGCGGCACGATCCGGGGTTCGACGTCGAAGTAGCGACAGAACTTCTCCCACACCACGTGCACGTCGCCACCGAAGACCAGGTTGGGATTCGTGGCTGAGGAGCCCGCGCTCCCGCGACGCGTCCGCCAGTTCCACTTGAGCGAGAGACCACCCAGCATGATGGCCTCCGAGGAGCCCTGGGTGCGCGCGCCGGTCGTCTCACCCGGCGCGTGGAAGAGGTCGGCGATCATACGGATGCAGCGCTGCTCGATCTCCGCGGTGCGCGGGTACTCCGCGTGGTCGATGAAATTGCGGTGCAGGTTAGCCGCGATGAGCCGCTGCGCCTCCGGCTCCATCCAGGTCGTGACGAAGGTAGCCAGGTTCCGGGCCGGATCGCCCTCGAGCGCCATCTCCTCCGCGACGAGACGCATCGCGTCCACCGATGTCATGCCCGCCTCCGGGAACTGCCGGGTCGGGACCTCCCGGGTGGCGAACCGATTGCCGAACAATGCGGCGTCGGCGTCGGCGTCGCGGTTGCCGTTGGGTGTGGTGGTCATGCGCGCTCCTTAGGATGGCTGGCGGCAGCATCGGCGTTGGCAACGGCCCGTCGCCAGGCCGGGAACATCACGGCGGCTCCGATCAGGAAGCACAGCGCGCCGAGCAGCGTGCCGGCAATGTCAACCCGGAGGTTGATCACGTCACCGGTGGCGGGAAGGACGAAGCTGGCCAGGGCAGAGATCATGAACAGGACGGATCCGATCATGTTCAGCCACGCGATGTACCACGGCAGTGACTGCGGCTGCCAACTCCAGAAGATCCCGACCGCCAGGATGCCGAATGCGCTGGCGATGAGAAACAGCGTCGATCCGTAGATGTCCGGCCGCCACACGTGTTTGTCCTGCTCCTGGACCGAGGCGTTGTGAGCAAGGACGGCCAGCGTGCTCACGTTGAAAAACAGCGTCCCGGGAAACTGCGTGACCGCCGCGAGCCAGTTCCGGTCGTGCGGGAGCCAGCGCCACAACCGCACCGGTTGCGGCGTCCGTTGTCCGTGGGCGTCGACACCGGTCATCGCCGACGTCTGGGCCTGCAGGAGTTGGAGGAACGACGCCGTGGTGAAGAAGACCGAGCCGACGAAGAAGGTGACGCCGTCGGTGAATCCTGTGACAGCGTTGGCGTAGGCGGGCACCGATCCCAGCAGGAAGCAGGCCGAGCCCGCGATGAACAGGCTCGCGATCGCCGCGTTGAGGCGGACGGGCCGTATCCTCATGCCTCTCCTCCGATCGGCCGCACACCTCAGCCTCGTCCACGGATCGGCCCGGCGACTCACCCACCCTGGATGAGCCTCCGTCAGCGGACGATGCGGCCGCGGGACGCGCAGGTGGCCGGTGCGGTGGGCCAGGCCGCAGGCCTGCGCGGCGAGCGCCGTGGCCGAGGCGAGGGCGGCGGTCGCGGACACTCCGGCGCGCGTCAGTTCGATGACCGCCTCGGGGAGAAGGCCGTGCGGCTTGACCGGGTTGATCCCGGAGTCCACGCCACTGGCCAGCACCACACCGGCCCGGTGCAGCTCACCGACCTGGGTGAGCCGGCCATCGAGATCGAAGCCGGCCCGCTTCGCGAGCGCCGCCAGGTCGGGTCGGTGGTCGAGGTGGCTCAGATCGTGACCGAGCGTGGGGCACACCGCGACGCCTGCGGCGGCGATGGCCTGCAGGAGGTCGGACGGCGAGTGCATGCCCTGTTCGTCGATGCAGGCCGTCCTCCCCGTTGGCCTGGCCGCCCATCGACGCGCAATGGCCGCCGACGCTGATGATCGGCGGGCCAGCGGCGACGACGGTCGGCCCGTCGGGCCGGTGCCGGTGCCGCTCGACGACGGCCCAGTCCTGGTCCCCCAGGTCCCGCACGGCCGTGACGCCGTGGTCGAGGTGCGCCGCCATGGCCGCGGTGATGGTCTGGTCCAGCCGGCCGGCATCGAGGGTGGGGCAGCCGATCCAGCGCGTCGATCCGGCTGTTGCCGCACAGGTGGGTGTGCGCGTCGATAAGCCCGGGCAGCAGCGTCGCGCCGGGCCGGTAGACCAACTCGTACTCATCCGGCACGGCCGCTGTCCCGGAGCCCGGTTCGACGGCGACGATCACTGCGCCGTCGACGAGCACCACGGCGCCGCCCGGAACGCTTCGCTCTCCGTCGAAGGCCACATCCGCCCCGTACGCCCGTCGCTCACCCATGCATGCAGCCTGCACTACGATCGTAGTCTTATCAACTACTATCATAGTGCGACGGTGCGGTGCGTCGACTTGCCGGTGGCCATCACCATCAACGCGCACATGTCGCCGCTGAGGCTCAACGACGGCGGTGCCGGGCAGATCAGTGGCGGGTGAGGGTGTCGAGGTAGGCGGCGAAGCCGTTCGGGGCGCGGCTGCGGCGGCGGGCGCTGGTGTCGACGGGGCAGGTCGCGTCCGCGCCGATCCGCAGGCCGGCGCGGCGGGCGCGGGCGAGCAGGTCGTGGTCCTCGCTGTGCGGTAGCGGGGCGAACCCGCCGAGTCTGCGGTACGCGGCGGCGGCGACCCCCAGATTGGCACCGTGTACGTGTCCGTGGACGGCGCCGACCACGCGACGCCGGTACTGCGCCTCGAACAGTTCGCGCACGTGCGTGGGCCGCGGTGTCCAGTCGGTGACCGTGACAGCACCGACGAGCAGGTCGGCGCCGTCGAGTGCGTGCCGGCGCTGCCAGGCCAACCAGTCACGTGGCACCCGGCTGTCCGCGTCGGTGGTGGCCAGCCACAGCCCGTCAGTGCCGCGTCGGAGGGCGAAGTCCATGCCGATCACCCGCGCCCGGCCGACGCTGCGGACGTCGACGGGCACGACGTGGGCACCGGCGTGTTCGGCGATCGTGGCGGTGGCGTCGTCGCAGCTGTCGGCGACGACGATCAACTCGATGTCCAGTTGCGTATCGACGCTGGTGGCCGCGGTGCGCAATGCCGCTAGGCATGCGGGCAGCAACTGCTGTTCGTTGTGTGCGGGCACGACCACCGCGATCCGGTTCAGCGCAGGCCCTCGTGCGTCGCGACGGAGCGGGCGGCGGGTGGTACGCGGATGAAGACGTCGAGCAGGAAGTCGGATTCTTCGTGGCGGACCGTGCGGGACAGGCCGGCCTGCCCGGCCAGGACGCGGTGGACGTCGTCGCCGGTGCGGGCGTGCTCGGCCACCGTCGGCCGCCAGTGCACCGCGACGAGGGTGCCGCCGGGCTCGAGGCAGCCGGTGGCGCGGCACAGGAGCCGGTCGAGTGTGGTGTCGTCGAAGTAGTAGCACAGCTCGGACAGCACGACGAGGTCGAAGTCGCCGGGGGGCCACTGCTCCGGCACCCGCAGTTGTTCGACCCGGACGTGGGGCTGCTCGGCGAGCCGGTCGGTGGCGGTTCGCACCGCGTCGGGGACGGCGTCGGCGGCGAGCAGCCGGTCGCATCGCTCGGCCAGGCGGCGGGTGAGCACGCCCGTCGAGCAGCCGGGCTCGAACGCGGACCGGTACCGCCGACGGGGCAGCGACGCGACGGTGAGGGTGTGTTTGCGCTGCTCGTACCACCGGGTCTCGAAGCTCCACGGGTCTTTGCTGGCGGCGTACATCGCCTCGAAGTACTCCGCCGGTGTGCTGTTCATGGGACGAACACCGTCTCGTACGGGCGGGCGAAGCGCGCCAGCACATGCGGCGGCAGGATCGCCGCATCGGCGGGGTCCGGGCCCAGTGGCCGGATCTGGCTGCGAAACGCGTTCACTGCGCGGGCCTTCGCGGTACGGGCCTCCCCGGTGAGCTCGATGCGGCGGGCCCGGTTCCACGGAACGTGCGGGTCGTCCGGCTCGGCCCAGTGCCACATCCACACGGGAAACTCGACCAGCACAGCACCCGTTTGCGTGCAGGCATCCGCCGCCGCACTCCCGACCGTCTCGTGGTCCGGGTGCCCGTCCCCGCGCCACGTCGTGAAACACCACCGGCCGGGCACCAGGTACGTGCACAGTTCGCCGACGAGAACCGACTCGTCGATGCCGCCGTCCGGGTGCTGCAGATAGTGGAGGCGGGAGCTGTCGACGCCCAGCACAGCACCGGCGGCGACCGTCTCGGCACGGCGGATCGCGGCCAGCTCGTCGGGATTGACGGCCCGCGACCGGGGATGCGACGCCTCACCGTCGGTGACCACCACGACGTCCACACCGACGTCCACACCGACGCCCACACCGACGCCCACACCGACGCCCACACCGCCGGCGAGCATGGCCAGCAGACCACCGACTCCGAGCACCTCGTCGTCCGGATGAGGGGCGACGACCAGAGGCGTCGACACGGCGTCGACGGACAGCCGCGGCCACGCCGCCGGTGCGGGCCAGGCCTCCCACGTCTGCTCGGGGGTGCCGGTACCGGCGATCGGCGTCACCATCCGGGATCCTCCGCCTCGCGGGCCAGGGCGCCGAGGTGGGCCAGGTCCGCCTCGGCGTGGCTCTGCCGCAGATACACGCTCAGGTCGGCGACCCGACGGGCATGCTGTTCGTCCCGACACAGCGGACCCGCACCGAGGGCACGCCCGACCCGGTCCACCACCGTCGTGGCGGACGCCTCGACCGTGGCCCGCACCTGGTGGGCCAGGCGATCGGCATCAGCGGTGGGGTGGGCGTCGATCTGGTCGGCGGCCGCCAGCAACGTTGCCAGGGCGGCGGCGAGAACCGCGTCGACGCCGCCCAGATGAGCCAGGGCATGCGCGTCCAGGTCGCGTTCCCGGCTCGCGCGGTGCAACGTGTCGGCGATCCCGGCGGCGCTGCCATACCAGCAGGCGGCCACGCCTATTCCGCCGTGCCAGAATCCGGGCCGGGCCACGTACTGCCCCGGCGCCCCGACCGGCTCGGCCACGGCCCGGTCGAACCGGACGGTGCGGCTGTCGCTGGCGGCCATGCCGACCGCCGGCCAGGTCCCCCGCAGCGGCGTCACGCCCGGTTGGCCGAGGTCGACCTGGAAGAGCCGCACCCCATCCGGCCCGACCGCGGTCACCAGCGCCCGGGCACAGCAACCGGCACCGGAACACCACGGCCGCTCCCCGTCGATCCGCCACCGGCCGGCGGTGGCAGTCGCGGTGAGCGAGGCCGGAACCGCCGCCCACACACCCCAGGGCACCCGGCGGATCTGCTCATGCGGCGGCTCGCCGAGCTCGGCCAGGATCGCCAGGGCATCCGCGTGGCCCTCACCGAGACGGGCCAGCACCGGATCGCGGCGCCCGAGACGCGCCAACGCCAGCAGCCGCTTCTCCGTCCGGCCGTGTCCGGGCAGCGGCAAGTCGAGCTGCCCGGCGTCGACCGCGCCGAGGAACGCTCGCACCGGATCAGCGGCGGCGCCGACGTCGAGCATCACCGTCAAGCCACCGATGGCACTGCCGCGGATGTGACGATCCGCGGGCGCTCCGGGAGCCCATGCCTGCCGACGCTTCCGGAGGCGGTCATGCCCGAGGGCTCGGCTGCGCCGGGCTACGCGGTGCCATTCACGAGCTCCCTTCGGCGGTACGCGTTGACCACGCGCAAGCTGTCACGCAGTCGGAAGAACACTTCCCGGCTCCGGAAAGATCAAACACCCCGACCACTCGATGCGCCGCGCACCGTGGGAGGGTCACCACCGCAGCACCGTCCGCACGTGTGGTTCGCCGGTCCTGGCCGGTGTCGGTGCGGTGCGCACTGTGTCGCCGATCAGGGTTCACCTGGCCCGCGGCGTACGAGGCAGAACTCGTTGCCTTCCGGGTCGCGCAGGACGCGTAGGGTCTCATCGCCCGTGTCGAGATCCTCGGCGATCGTCGCGCCGAGGTCGACGGCGCGGCGCGTCGCGTCGACGAGGTCGAGTACGGCCACGTCGAGGTGGAGCCGGGCCTTTGCCCGCTTCGGTTCGGGAACCGGCTGGAACACCAGTTCCGGTGTCTGCAAGGGTGGTCGTCGCAGCGCGACGTAGCGGCCGTGGCGGGGACAGACCTCCAATGCCAGCAGTCGTCCCCAAAACTGGGCGAGCTTTTCGGGGTCGCTACAGTCGACCGTCACCGAGGTGACCCATCCGATCGCGCCGGGCATCATCCGCTCGTGGTCTGCCATGGGTGCTCTCTCACGCAGGTCGGCATGTATGCGCTGTTCCCCACGTGGCCCATGCGAAACCGCGGGGGCCGTACCACGGCAGCAGCCGGCACCAGCGGTGGACCTCGTGCTCCCGCGGTCCACAGTGGACCGTGGCGGTGGCCGGCTGACCGCCTTCAACCCCAACGTCGAGGCCATGTGTCCCCGGTGCCGCGGGGAGAATCGCGCACCGCGACTGGGTAGCGATCGGCACCGCCCCCAGCGCCCGGGTCCTGGCCTTCCAACGGGCCGACCCCGATGTCCCGCCTCGGTGGCCCGATCCCGGGCATCCCCAGCAAGCTCATCTCGACATCCGCGTTGACAACGCCTCGCCCGGCTCCGTTCTGGTCATCAGCGCGGCCAGTTGCACCCTGGCCGGCGCCGCGGCGCCGCTGAACACGGATCTGCGCCGAGCACCCTGAACATCGACCGTCTTTCGCCGCGCACCGCTCGTCTGGCGGCAGTCGGACCTCGCGCTTCCGGCACCGTATTCGGGGTCCGGGAGTCAGCCACCACCGCGCCAGCAGTGACGGACGGGTGGGCTACTCGCCGAGGGACAGAAAGCTCAGCAGTGCTTCGGCCACTGAGCTGGGCGCCTCCTCCGCTTGATGATGCCCGGAGTCGATGACACGGTGGCTCAGGGGACGAGCGAGCCAGGGAGCCCAGATTGCGGCTGGGTCCCCGTGGATGTCCAGGTCGTCGTGAGCGGATTCCAGCAGCAGAGTCGGGCACGCGACCTGCCGTCCGGCTGCCCGGTCGGCTTCTTCGTGGTCGCGGTCGACGCTCAGGCCGGCCCGATAGTCCTCGCACATCCCGTGCACGACCGCCGGGTTGTGAATAGCCGCCGACAGGTCGGCATGATTACCTGCTCCCAAGGCGGCCGGGTCGCCGATGCGGTACCACGCGTCGGGGTCGGCGCAGATCACGCGTTCCGCCGGCTTGTCGGTCTGAGCGAGAAACCACCAGTGCCAATAGGCGAGCGCGAAGGTGGCATCGGTGCGGCCGAGCTGTTCGACGATCGGTAAACCGTCCATCACCACCAGCTGTGACACCGCCTCGGGGTGATCCATTGCCGTGCGAAACGCGACCAGAGCCCCGCGGTCGTGTCCGATCACGGCGAACCGGTCGTGGCCGAGGTGCGCCATCAGCCGTACCACATCGCCGGCCATCGCCCGCTTGCTCGACTGCGCATGGTCCGGCTCATCCGGGGGCAGCGTCGACCCGCCATATCCTCGCAGGTCCGGCGTCACCACGAAGTGACGTTGAGCCAGCCTGGGCGCGACCTCATGCCACGTCGTATGCGTGCGGGGATGGCCGTGCAGCAGCACGACCGGCGCGCCGGTGCCCCCATACCTGACCCGTAGCGTGACGTCACCAACGTCAACGTGTTCCGCATTGAAGCCTTCGAACATCAATCAGACGCTACCAACTCGTAGCCCCGGACGTTTCCGCCGCACACAGACGCACTCGCTCACACCTCTCACCCCGACGCACGCGGATTGCACCGCCGTGGACTCAGGTGAGCCGCTTGGTGAATCGGACCGCCAGGCCGTGCGGTTGGCGTGGGCTGATCTGCAGGCTGTCGGTGGTCATGGCCATGATGCTCAGGCCGCGCCCGCGCTCCTCGATGGCATGAGGCATCGACGGGTTGACAGGAAGCTGGGGGGCGCGCCGGCCGTTGTCCAGGATGTCCACGACGCAGCAGTCGTCGTCGAAGCTGACGCTCACCTCGTACCCATCGGCCCCCACTGCGTGCTGTACGACGTTGGCGCATCCCTCGCCGAGCGCGAGGAGCAACTCGTCCCGGCAGTGCTGGTCGATCGCCATGGCGTGCAGGACGGAGTCGAGGACGCGGCGGGCCACGCCGACGCTTTCCGCCTGGCGGGGAAGGCGGAGCTGCAGGCGCACAACCGGTGCGCGGCCGTCGGCCGCTCGGCGACCATTCGCCGCACCGGGGGCCGGGAGTACATCGTCCACGGCTACACGCCGGGGCCGTCTGCGACCGGGGCCGCGGGGCCCATACCTAGGTCCAGCAAGGGATGCTCCCAACCGCTCAGCGGGACAGTGAGCACCGCCGGGGACCGGGGCAGCGTAGATCATCACAAAGATCTTGCCCTGCAAGTTTATCGTCACGCGGCCCGGCCGGCCACCGTCGTGTCCGGTGGCCAACCGCGGCGGGGCCATCGCCAGGCCACCCCGCTTACCAAACCGAGCGCGACCGAGGCCGGCGCGGACGTCGCCAACCGACCGGATCGTCAGTATCTGACAGCCGGCGGTCAACGGCGTCCAGTGGGCGCGGGGGTCGGCCAGGAACGGCGACTGGTCCAGGTGCACGACGACCATGATGACGAGATCGGTCCGCACCGCGACTGGACGAGCGGACAGAGATCCTGGCCCGGCAGCGACACCGGTCGACAGGACGATCGACTGCTCATTCGACGTGCGGACCGACCACGTAGACGGGTCCCGGTCGGTACGGAGACTGTCCATGAAGGACACGCGACCCTGCCGTCGGACGCAGACCCGGGCGGCCGGCGTTGTTAGCGTGGGTGCCGGTGGCGCTCGGCCACCCGAGTGCCGACCGGCTGCTCGGGATCGCCTTCATTTCTCGCACAGAGGGGTGGGACAGCATGGCGCGAGTCCTGCGACGGGTCGGACCGACACTGATGCTCACCGCGTTGGTCGTGGTGTCGGTGTTGGGGGTGACCACCCTGCAGCAGCCGGACGCGGTCAATCCGGCCTGCCCTGACCAGCAGTCGTCGTGGGCCGCCGGATGCAAGGGCTGAGGAAGCGCGATGTTCTCACGCGCGGCTGTTCGTGGGCGAGGAGGTCGTACCGCCTGGGCTGGGCGGCCCCGGGCGGTACGACGCGACCTGAGCGCAGATAACGGAGGCGGGAGTGCAGCCGTCTGAAAGCGATGCGGTGCGGGCCGTGCGCCGGCTATGGGTGTCGTTCGAGGCGCGGGCGTGGGAGGCGGCCCGTGCGGTGCTCGCCGACACCTTCGTCTGTGAGTGGCCGCAGACCGGCGAGAGGTTCCGGGGCCGCGACAACTACCTGGCGATGAACCGGGCCCACCCGGCGCCCAACTGGCACATCGCCATCACGCGTCTGGTCGGCGACCCGACTACAGCGGCGGCCGAGGTGGTTGTCACCAGCGACAACGCCGTGGACATCTGCCTAGCCTTCTACCGGGTCCGGGCCGGACTGATCGAGGACGCCGTCGAATACTGGACCGAGCCCGGGGTCAAGCAGACGCCACGATGGCGGGCAGAGTTCACCGAACAGGCCGTGGACACCCCACGCCCGTAGCCGCTTCGATCCACCCGGCCGCGCGTGACGAACTGTCCCGGATGCGGTCGGCGGCCGAAACCCAGGCCGGACGACGCACCGGTGACGATCACCGTTGGCAATGACATGCACTCCTATTCCGTACTCAATTTTACTCGGTATCCGGTACCGGATTGGACTATGGCCCTGTCCGCTACCCTCAGCGAATGGAGCATGAGCAGCTGTCGCTGCGCGAGCGCAAGCAGCGCCGGACCCGCGAAACGATCATCGCGACAGCGCTGGCATTGTTCGCGGAACGCGGATTCGACCGCGTCACCGTCGACGAGATCGCGGCGGGCGCCGAGGTCGGCCGGACCACGTTCTTCCGGTACTTCGTCGACAAGCAGGAGCTGCTGTTCGCCGACGACGACGAGTTGATGGAGGCGCTCACCTACGCGGTCGAACCCGCAGCCGCACAGCACGCTCCCATCGGCGACGCGCTCGAAACGGCCATCGGCGTCACCCGTATCGGCCTGCTCGCCATGACGAGGGTCATCGGACGCAGGGGCTCCGCCTGGCTTCGGACCCGGCAACAACTCGTGCTCGCCAACCCCGCGCTCACGGCCCGAAGCCTCGTCAAGGAACAGCAGTACGCCCACGCCGCCGTGCAGATCCTCACCAGCCACGGCGCCAGCCGCGACACCGCCGTCCTGGCCACCGGCATCGCCGCTGCCTGCTACCAGACCGCTCAGGCAATCACCGCGGACCGGCCCGGTGACCTGAGCAACGCCGTCAACCAGGCGTTCAAGCGCGTCACGACGCTCGACCGGCGGCGGCTGCTGCGCGCCACGAGCTGAACCCGCCGCGGAACTGCCGCAACCGTCGCCGCGATCGCCTCACACCGACGACTCGGACGGCCCGATCGTCGCCGGCTCCAGCGGTACCGGCCCAGTACTGCGCCGCCGTCGCGGTGTCCACCAGTTGGCGCGGCCCAGCAGTGCCATGGTGGCCGTCACGAAACTGGCGAACACGAACACGGCCACCGCGGCTGTCCGCCGACGGCGCCATCGTCTCGATCCGCGTCGAACCAACCAGCTCGGCGACGACGGTGAGGGGGCCGTTGACGCCCGGTCACAGACACTCACGGCAACCGGCCGGATCGACCCGCGCCGGCTCGAACACGGTGACCAGGCCGGCGCGTCCGGATCGACCGAGCTTGCTGTACGCGTTGCTCAGGTGTGTCTCGACCGTCCGGACCGACACCACGATCCGGCTGGCGATCTCCACG
>Ga0111539_10001105_pt1 | contig 35589 bp, 30 predicted proteins | sample RhiMethybrSRZTD1_FD_79667 | JGI IMG/M metagenome (GOLD analysis project Ga0111539, IMG submission 79667) | Populus rhizosphere microbial communities from Tennessee, USA - Rhizosphere MetaG P. TD hybrid SRZTD1 (version 2) (version 2) | ecosystem: Host-associated > Plants > Roots > Rhizosphere >...
GCTCAAGCAGTTCGGGCCGAAGACGGCCTTCTTCTCCACCAACTGCGGCATGATGGACCCGATGATCAAGACCGTCGTCCAGAACGGCGGCTACATCCCCGAGCAGTGCTGCCCGAGCCCGACGCACGGCTATCCCACCGCGCTCGGCATCGCGATCCCCGCCGACAAGGCGGGCGACATGGCCTACATCAACGCCGAGAACAAGAAGGTGATCGCCGACCACCACATGACGGGCCACTTCGCGACCTGGCCCGTGCCCGAGGTCATGCTCTCGATCCGCGCCATGACCGACCTGATGGTCGATTCTTACGAAGGCAAGGCCGACTACAAGAACCCGGCTACGGTGAAGCAGTACATGGAACAGGAAGCCGGCGTCCCGATCACGATCGCCAAGTACGATCCGGCCAAGGGCAACTCCTACCTGTTCCTTGTCAGCAACATCTACTACTAGCTCCGACGGCGGGGGCCACCCCGCCGCTCTTGGCGCGCCCGCCCTCGAGCTCCGAGGCATCACCAAGGAGTACGAGGGCGTTCGCGTTGTGAAGGGCGTCTCGCTCGCGGTTCCCGCAGGCGAGATCCACGCGCTCTTGGGCGAGAACGGCGCGGGCAAGTCCACGTTGATGAACATCCTCTTCGGGATGCCGGTCATCCGGGAGACGGGCGGCTACACGGGCGAGATCCTGCTCGATGGCCGCCCGATTCGTTTCGGCTCGCCGGGCGAGGCGATCGAGGCCGGGATCGGGATGGTGCATCAGGAATTCATGCTCCTCCCCGGATTCAGGATCGCCGAGAACATCAAGCTGAACCGGGAGCCGGCACGGCGGACGCTCCTGTCCCGCGTGCTCGGGCGTGGGTTCGAGCGGGTCGACCAGCGGCGCATGCGCGAGGACGCGCGTCGCGCGCTGGATCGCGTGGGCCTTGGCGTGGACGAGTGGCTTCCCGTCGCGGGGCTTCCGGTCGGGCACATGCAGTTCGTCGAGATCGCGCGCGAGGTGGACAAGGAGCAACTCAGGGTCCTGATCTTCGATGAGCCGACCGCCGTCTTGACCGAGTCCGAGGCCGAGCGCCTCCTGACCACCATGCGCGAGTTCGCTCGGTCGGGGGTGGCTGTGCTCTTCATCACGCACCGGCTCGAGGAAGTGCGCGCGATCGCCGACCGTGCGACCGTGCTGCGCGACGGCGAAGTGGTCGGCGTCGTGGACCCCAAGACCACCACGGTGGTTCGGATCGCCGAGATGATGGTCGGGCGGCCCGCCGCCGAGGTGGCGGGCCGGCGTGTGTTCCCGCCGGGCGCCGAAGCCGCGCTGACGATCGAGCACCTGCGCGTCGACATGCCTGGCGAGCCGGTCGAGGACGTGTCCCTGGTCGTGCGCCGGGGAGAGATCCTCGGAATCGGCGGCCTCGCGGGGCAGGGAAAGATCGGAATCGCGAATGGGGTGATGGGACTCTATCCGGCGAACGGGCGCGTGGTGTTCGATGGACGCGAACTCCTGTTGAATCGCCCGCGCGAGGCGCTGGAGCGCGGGCTAGCGTTCGTCTCCGAGGATCGGCGCGGCGTCGGGCTCCTCGGCGAAGAGAGCGTCGAGCTCAACATCGCCCTCTCCGCCCTGGAAGCGCAGGGGCGGTTCCTGCACGCCTTCCCTGTGGCCGCGCTCCAACCTCTGGACCAGTACGCGCTCCGGTCGCACGCCGAAGGGATGATCCGCGACCTCGACATCCGCACCACAGGCCCGGCGCAGCAGGTGCGGCGGCTCTCCGGCGGAAACCAGCAAAAGGTCTGTCTCGCCCGCGCGATGACCTTGCGGCCGAGGGTCCTCTTCGTGTCGGAGCCGACACGCGGGATCGACGTCGGGGCGAAGGCTCGAGTGCTCGAGATCCTGACGCGTTTGAACCGCGAAGAAGGCGTCACCCTCGTGCTCACATCGTCCGAGCTGGCCGAGCTTCGCGCGCTTTGCGATCGCATCGCGATCATCTACCGCGGCCGCGTGGAGACGATCCTCCCCCCCGACGCACCGGACGCCGCCTTCGGGCTCGCCATGGCGGGCGAGGAGCACGCCGCTTGATCGGGATGCGAGCCCACGCATGAAGCTCCCCGCAGCGCTCCGGGAGTTCGGCCTCCCTCGACTCCTCATCGCCGCCTTCCTCGCCGCCCTCTTCGCCGTGGCCGTCGCAACGAAGATGAACCTGGCGATCCTGGTCGAGGATTGCATCGCCCGCGTCGCGCGCAACGGAATCCTGGTTCTAGCGCTCCTCCCGGCGATCCAAGGCGGGCTCGGCCTGAACTTCGGCCTCCCGGTCGGGATCATCTGCGGGCTCATCGGGTGCGTCGTGGCGCTGAACTCCGGAATTCCCGGGGTCGCGGGCGTGGCCACCGCGATGGGGATCGGCGTAGGACTGGCCGTGCCGGTCGGCGCCGCCTACGGGTGGCTTCTGAATCGCACGCGCGGCCAGGAGATGATGGTCGGGACTTATCTCGGCTTCGCGCTGGTCTCGGGGATGTCGATCTTCTGGCTGCTCGCCCCGTTTCACAATCCGACGCTCGTCTGGGCCATCGGCGGGAAGGGCCTCCGCACCACGCTCTCCCTCGGCGGCATCTACGACAAGATTCTCGATCGCTGGCTCGCCTTTGACTTCGGCGGCGTCACGATTCCCACGGGGGCGCTGCTCGCGTTCCTCGGTCTCTGCGGTGTTGTCTGGCTTTTCTTCCGCACCCGGATGGGGATCACCATCGCCGCAGCTCGGAGCAATCCCCGGTTCGCGATGGCCGCGGGCATCTCCGACGAGCGCACGCGCGTGCAGGCTGCGGTTCTCACGACCGTGCTCGGCGCGATCGGGATCGTCGTCTACTCCCAGTCCTTCGGCTTCGTCCAGCTCTACACGGCGCCGCTCTTGATGGCCTTCCCCGCGATCGCCTGCATCCTGATCGGCGGGGCGACGGTGTCGCGGGCGACGATCGGGAACGTGCTCCTGGGAACGATTCTCTTCCAATCCATCCTCACGACCGCGCTCCCGGTGACGAGCCAGGTGATCGAGGGGGATATCAGCGAGACCGCGCGGTTGATCATCCAGAACGGGATGATCCTGTACGCGCTCACGAGGGTATCGAAGTGAAAGCGGGCCTCGACTTGAAAGCCCGGCTGGGGCACTGGTCGGTGCCGATCCTCTTCGCGGTGCTCTGTCTCTCCGGGATTCTCGTGGCCCGCATCACGCCATCCTTCCTGCTGGGGGAGATGCTCGTGCGCGTGAGCCGGAACTCCCTTCTGGTGCTCGCGCTCGTGATTCCGATCCTCGCCGGCTTGGGCCTGAATTTCGGGATCGTGATCGGCGCGATGGCGGGCCAGGCCGCGGCCATCGTCATCGTGCACCTGAAGCTCGCGGGGATCGTGGGATTCGGCGCCGCATGGCTCATCGCGACGCCGCTCGCGATCGTGCTGGGGGTCGCGACGGGATTGTTGTTCAACAAGGCCAAGGGCCGCGAGATGGTCACCGGTCTCATCGCGGGCTTTTTCTCGAACGGGCTCTATCAGCTCGTCTTTTTGTTCGCCCTCGGGAGCCTGATCCCGTTCAAAGACCCGGACATGCTCCTCCCCCAGGGCTACGGCCTCCGCAACACGATCGACCTGACGAGGATTCAGTACGCGGTCGACGACTTGATCCGCTTCCAGATCCCGGTCGAGGGGCGGATGCTCCGCGTCCCGGTGGCCACGTATCTCGTGATCGCCGGGTTCTGCCTGTTCACGGTGATGTTCCTCCGGACCCGCCTCGGCCAGCAGCTCCGCGCCATGGGCCAGGACGACCACGTCGCCGCCATCGCGGGGATTCCGGTGGAGCGGAATCGCGTGATCGCGACCGTGATGTCCACGGTGTTCGCGTCGTGGGGGCAGCTCCTGTTCCTGCAGAACATCGGGACGCTGAACACCTACAACTCGCACGAGCAGGTAGGGATGTTCGCGATCGCGGCGCTTCTCGTATCCGGGGCGACGGTGTCGCGGGCGACCGTCGCGCAGGCGCTGCTAGGAACGGTCCTGTTCCACACGCTGTTCGTCGTGTCGCCGCTCGCAGGGAAGGCGCTGGCTGGGGACGCGCAGATCGGAGAGTACTTCCGGGTGTTCGTGGCGTACGCGGTGATCACGGTGGCGCTGGTGCTCCACGCGTGGCAGGCGAAGACGCGGCGCGCCACAGCCTAAGGACGCAGCGAAACCTTCTCGAGTCGCGGTGGATCGGCGATTGCCTTCCACTCGCGCCCAGCTCGCTCCAAGGCGAGCGAGTCGTTCCGGCTGAGCAGCTCCTTCCTTTGATACTTGCGAATGGCTTCGTCCGTGCGCTCACCGCTAGGAAGCCGTAGGAATTTGCCTGGGCTCGAGATATTCAGCAGACACCTCGACTCTAGGGCCTCGGCCCACGCGTTCAGCACGTCTTGCAAGGGATCGTCGGGTCGGCGGGACGAGCCCGGTTGGGCCACCCACGTGGGACAGGAGACAATCTCCGGTCCAGCTCCCCGATAGAACACCCTGATGCCGCCTGGCCGAACTCGGACGGAATCGACGGCGGGGCTCAGCTGATAGCCCTCGATCCACGCGGATGTGGCTTCCACGCCCCATCGCTGGGCCATGAGCCCGACAGCATGCGCGAACGAGCTCGCTCGATAGCGGGCGACGGCCTGCGCAGTCGGATGGGGGAGCGGCGGTCTTGGAGGCTCAGGGAGCGCATAGCCGTTCACGACCGCTCGTCCCTCTACGATCCGAAGATCGTACGGGGGCGACATCCGATTCCATCCAACGTAGAGAATCCCACGATCGACCCGGAGCGAACGGCCTGGTTGTGCCTCGGGCTCGAGTCCTATCCCATCCGCGTCGTGCCACTCGCCCTCGACGACCGACTGGCTCGTCAGCTCGAGGGTCGGTCCGAGGCGAAGCTTCGGACCGCCTGGCTGAAGCCGAAAGGATGTGTAGGCCGTGTCCTCGATCGCGAGGCAGGGCCAGATCTCGATGTCACCATTCCCGGACGCCGCGCGAAGCCGCAGACGCCCCAATCGATGTTTGGGACCCCTCCGAACTTTGGAGCAGTCCACGGCCACGTAGAATGTGCCCGCGCCCAGGATAGGTCCTCGGGTCACCTTCATCGCCGGATCCGCTGGAGTGAACGCTCCCCACTCCACGGCCGCGACGCCATGGATCGCCAGCTCGTAGGCTGCGAGTGCTTGCTGGCTCGCCGCGATGGTCGAGCGCCCGGCAGGATCGCGATTGGCCGCCAGGTCCAGCCAGACATCCACGTCCGACCAGCCTTGCCGTGACACATGGTCACGATGGTCGTGGCGCCCATCCCCGTTCGAGTCCAGGAACATGTACTGCGCATTCGATCGCATGGGCATGACAAGGAGGGTCAGAGCGGCCACGAGCAGGAAACGTCGGAGGAGCATCATCCGCTCGTTACTGGTGATCCGTGAATGTGGCATCGGGCGTTCGCGGGAATTCGCCGACATTGTGCTTGGGGGACCTGAAGAGGATCTCGTGCTCGTGGAATCGTATCACAGTCCCACAAATCCGGCGCCTTGCCCCTGGCACCCGGCAGTGCGACCATCGAAGGAGAAGGAGGACCCATGGCCCATACCCAGCATGCACCGCCGCGCGCAGATGCGCGCGAATCCACCGCGCTCGAGCCCCTTCGCGACCGCCTGACCCGGTACCGCCGCGCGGTCGACTACATCGCGGCGGCCCAGATCTACCTCAAGGCCAACCCGCTCCTCGAGGAGCCGCTTCGCCCCGAGCACATCAAGGAGCGCCTCCTCGGACACTGGGGCACCGCGCCCGGGATCAATCTCATCTACACGCATCTCAACCAGCTCGTGCGCGACACCGACGCGAGCGTGCTGCTCGTGACCGGTCCGGGGCACGGTGCGGCCGCGAACATGGCCAACATGTGGGTCGAGGGGACGATCACCGAGTTCTACCCGGAGATCACACGGGACCGCGACGGACTCGAGAAGCTGCTCCGCGATTTTTCGTGGCCCTACGCGTTCCCGAGCCACTTGAGTCCGATGCTTCCGGGGGTGATTCACGAGGGGGGCGAGCTGGGCTACGCGCTCGCCACCGCGTACGGGGCGGCGCTCGACAATCCAGCGCTCCTGGTCGCATGCATCATCGGCGACGGAGAGGCGGAAACCGGCCCGACGGCGGGATCGTGGAACGGGAACAAGTTCGTGAACCCGAAGACGGACGGCGCCGTGCTGCCGATCGTGCTCCTCAACGGATACAAGATCGCGAACCCCTCGATCCTCGGCACCATGAACGAGGAAGAGATATCGGCGCTCTTCCGCGGCTACGGGTACGAGCCTTTGTTCCTCGATTTCGGCCCTGACGTGGACGACGACATGCGCGGCGTCATCCGCCGTGCGTACGAGGACATTCGAGGAATCCAGATGGCCGCCACGCCACCGGAGCGCCCCGCGTGGCCCATGGTGATCCTCCGAACCTTGAAGGGACAAGGAGGCCCCAAGGAGATCGACGGCAAGAAGGTCGAGGGCACGTTCCGCGCGCACCAGGTTCCGATCGCGGACCCGCGCCAGAATCCGCAGCATCTCGCGGCCCTCGAGCGGTGGCTACGGTCGTATCGACCCGAGGAGCTGTTCGACGACCTCGGACGCCCGGCCCGGGACATCGTGGAGGCTTGTCCGCCGCACGATCGTCGGATCGCGCTCAATCCGGCCGGCTTTGGCGGGGATTGCAGGCGCGAGCTCGCGCTGCCGCGACTCGAGGAATACGCGGTCCGGATCGACGAGCGCGGCCACCCCGCGGTGAGCCACATGGCCGCGGTGGGCTCCTACTTCGCCGAGATCATCCGGCGCAATCAGGAAGCGCGGAACTTCCGCATCGTCGCCCCCGACGAGCTGGAGTCGAATCGCCTCGGCGGTGTCTTCCAAGCCACCACACGCCAGTACAACTGGCCGCTTCCCGCAGACGCCGAGCACACGACGCGCGACGGCCGCGTGCTCGAGGTCCTCTCCGAGCACATGTGCCAGGGCTGGCTCGAGGGGTACATCCTCACCGGCCGCCACGGGTTCTTCTCGTGCTACGAGGCATTCGTCCCGATCGTCGACGGCATGATGAACCAGTTCGCCAAGTTCCTGAAGCTGTCGCTCGAGGTTCCCTGGCGGAAGCCGGTCTCTTCGTTCAATTATCTGCTCACGTCCGAGGCATGGCGCCAGGATCACAACGGCTTCTCGCATCAGGGTCCTGGGTTCATCAACAGTTTGCTCACCAAGAAGGGAGAGACCTACTCGATCTTCCTCCCGCCCGACGCCAACACGCTGCTCGTGACCCTCGAGTCCTGCCTCCGCGAGACGAACCGCATCAACCTCGTCATCGCGGGAAAGCAGCTCATGCCGCAGTGGCTCTCGCTCGACGAGGCGCGCGATCACTTCCGCCTCGGGATGTCCATCTGGCGGTGGGCCAGCACCAACGATGGCGAGGACCCGGAGATCCTGCTCGCGGGGAGCGGCGACAACCTGACGCAGGAAGTTCTCGGGGCGGCAGAGCTCCTGCGCGAGGAAGTGCCCGGCTGGCGGGTGCGCGTGGTCAACGTGATGAACCTGCTCGCGCTCGGCATCCCGCAGAAGTATCCGCAAGGGACGGAAGAGGCGCGATTCCAGCGGATCTTCCCGCTCGATTGTCCCGTCATCTTCAACTTCCACGGCTATACGGCTGCGATCAAGCAGCTCTGCTGGGAGCGGCCGCACAACGATCGGTTCGACGTGAACGGCTATCGCGAGGAGGGCTCAACCACCACGCCCTTCGACATGCACATCCGAAATCGCACGAGCCGGTATCACATCGTGATCCAGGCGGCGCACAAGGTCGCGGCGCGGAAGCCTGAGATCGCTTCGCGCGCGGAGGAGCTGGTGCGGAAGTACGAGAACAAGATTCGCGAGCACAAGCCGTACGTGATCGAGCACGGAGTCGATCCGCCGGAGATCCGCGACTGGTACTGGGGCAAGGGGACGCCCGCCACGGGTGCCAAGCGGTGAGCATCCTCACGGTCAACGCGGGCTCGAGCACTCTGAAGGCCGCGGCCTATGATGACGCCGCACAGGCGCAGCTCTCGACGGCTACGATCGATCGCGTTCCCGATGCGCACGCGTTCGAGGAGGCGCTCCGCAAGCTCGAGGCCGATGCCCCTGGTTGCGTCGAGGCCGTGCGTGCTGTCGGACATCGCGTGGTTCACGGCGGTACGGAGTTTCGCGAGTCAGCGGTCGTCACGCACCACGTCCGGACGACGATCGAACGCGTGGCGGAGCTCGCGCCGCTCCACAATCGCCCCGCCCTCGCGGCGCTGGAGCTCGCGACCGAGCGGTTCCTCCATGTTCCCCACGTCGCCGTCTTCGACACCGCGTTCTTCGCGGATTTGCCTGAGAGCGCCGTGGTGTATCCGGTGCCCTGGGAGTGGCGGACAGCCTGGGGCGTGCGGAGGTTTGGTTTTCACGGGCTGAGCCACTCGTACGCCTCCGAACGCGCCGCAGCGCTGTTGGGCCAGGGGATGCCCGAATCCCGGGTCGTCGTACTCCACCTCGGCAACGGCTGCTCCGGAAGCGCGATCGTCGCTGGCAAGCCCGTGGCGACGACGATGGGATTCACCCCGATGGAAGGGTTGATGATGGGAACCCGCTCCGGCTCGATCGATCCCGGGATTCTGATCCACATGCTACGGAGCGGCGTGAGCGTGGACGCGATCGACGAGCAGCTCAACCACGACTCAGGACTGCTCGGCGTTTCCGGCGTCTCGAGCGACTACCGCGCGGTCTTGGATGCCGCCCGCAGCGGCAACCCGCGTGCGCGGCTCGCCCTCGATCTCTTTGCCCATCGTGCCCGCGCTGCGGTGGCAGCGCTGGCCTCGGCGATGGGCGGCCTGGATGCGCTCGTCTTCACTGCCGGCATCGGCGAGAACGCGCCCTCCATGCGAGCCGCCATCACTCATGGGCTCGATTTCATGGGCGTCTCGATTGACGAGACGCTCAATGCGGCCGGCGGCGAGGAGATCAGCGGCCGTGGTGCGCGAGGGAAGACGTTCGTCATCCCCGCACGCGAGGATCTCGTCGTTGCCCGGGAAACGCGGAGTGCTGCGCTGGTCGGATCCGTATAGCGGGCCTACCGCTTGATCGGCACCACGTTCTTGTCGTCGAGCCCGAGGACGTTCACCAGGTCCGACCCGGCGGGGACGATGAACTTGGTCTGATTCGCCAGAACGTTGTTGAGCACGTCCAGCTTCTTGCTCACCTCGGCGCGATCCCTGAAGAACTGCTCCGCGGCGTTCGACACGAGCTCGATCGCCTTGGCCTCCGCGGTGGCGCGGAGAATTTTCGCCTGCGCGTCCCCCTCCGCCCTCAGGATCTCCGACTGCCGCACGCCTTCGGCCTGGAGGATCTGCGACTGCTTCACCCCTTCGGCCTCGAGGATGTTCGCCCGCTTGTCGCGCTCGGCCTTCATCTGGCGCGACATCGCCTCGGTGATGTCCGCGGGGGGATCGATCTTCTGCACCTCGACGCGGGTCACCTTCACGCCCCAGGTATTCGTGGCCTCGTCGAGGACGGTGCGAAGGTTGGCATTGATCGTGTCGCGCGCGGTGAGCGTCTCGTCGAGCGACTTGTCGCCGATCAGGTTGCGCAGGTTGGTCTGCGCGAGCGTTGTCGCCGCGTAGGCGAAGTTCTGCACCTCGAACGTGGCCTTCACCGGATCGATGATCCGGTAGTAGATGACGGCGTCGACCGTCACCGAGACGTTGTCCTTGGTGATCACTTTCTGCGGCTCGACGTTGATCACCCGCTCCCGCATGTCGACCTTGATCATGTCCTCGATCACCGGGACGAGGAACGTGAGGCCGGAATCCACCGTTGCGCGATAGCGGCCGAGTCGAAGGACGAGCCCCTTCTCCGCCTGGCTCACCACGCGCGCGGCGCGGGCGAGCGCGATGAGCACGACGAAGAGGAAGATCCCGAGCAGGAACGTCAGAAGGGGGACGCCGAACAGATTCGTCATTCGCTTACCTCACCTGGAGGGTGACACCGTCCACGGCTTCCACGGTCACGATCGTTCCCGGCTCGATGGGGCCGCGGACACCCGCGGCGGGCGTGGCGAGCCATTCCTCACTACGCACCTTCACGCGTCCAGGCTCGTGTTCGGCGACGCGGGCGATCACGATGCCGGACTGCCCCAGCACGGCATCGATGTTGGTCGGCGTGTTCTTGAGGTGGATCTTGCGGCGGACGTATCGGCGACCGAGCAGCAGGTAGAGGAGCCCGAGACCGCCGCCGACGATCAGCCCCAGGTTCGTGCTGTGGAGCACGAGGCCCAGCGAGCCCCCGAGCATGAACGCGGAACCGACCAGGACGAGATCGAACCCCGCGAACCCGCCCAGGGCGACCTCGGCGAGGATGAGGGCGGCGCCGCCGATGAGGAGCACCCAGTTCCAGTTCATTCCTGAAGCCTCCCGTTGGGGCGTGACGCGCGGTCCGGCGCGCGGCGGCTCGAGACGGTGCCTAATCTAGCATCCGAACGCCTGGAGGGATATGAGGTCGCTAGAACCGCGAACCGTCGACGAGGGCTGCCGATCTCACGGCTTCGATCCCGAGCCCAGGCGGGTCGTCGCGAAGGCGATGTCTCGCAGGCGCGCGGCGCGCTCGGGGGTGAGCGCCCGAGGCCGCACGCGAAACCCCCAGTTCCCTTCCGGCTCGGCCGGGGTGTTCATGCGGGCCTCGCTCCCGAGCTCGAGAACGTCCTGCGCCGGCACGATCGCACACTCGGCGGGCGTTCGATACGCGGCCGCGATGAGATCCCAGGCGAACTCGCGTCCGTCGCTGCCGAGATCCGCGAGCACCCGCCGGCGCTCCTCATCGCTCAGCGACGCCAGCCATCCGAGGGCGGTGTCGTTGTCGTGCGTGCCGGTGTAGACGAACGAGCCTTCGGGAATCCGCGACGGATGATGCTCGCTCTCGGGATGTCCGACGCCGAACTGGAGCACGCGCATGCCCGGCAGCCCCAGGGCATCGCGGAGCGCGCGGACCTCGTCCGTGATGTCGCCGAGATCCTCCGCCACGATGGGAAGGCTGCCCAGGGCCCCATGGAGTGCCCGGAACAGCCGCATGCCCGGCCCCGGTTCCCAGTGTCCGCCGCGCGCATCGGGCGCGCCGGCAGGGATCGACCAATAGGTCTGGAAGCCGCGAAAGTGGTCCAGGCGGAGGAGATCGACGCGCTCGAGATCGGCACGGAGGCGCCGGATCCACCAGCCGAAGCCGTCCGCCTCGACGTGGTCCCAATCGTAGAGCGGCGTGCCCCAGCGCTGCCCCGTCTCGCTGAAGTAATCGGGCGGCACGCCCGACACGGCGCGGGGCTGGCCGGATTCGTCGAGCTGAAAGGACTCACGCCCGGCCCACACATCGGCGCTGTCGTGCGCGACGTAGATCGGCGCGTCGCCGAAGAGCCGGATGCCTCGCGCGCGCGCCTCCCCGCGCACTCGCTGCCACTGTCGCTCGAAGAGGAACTGGAGGAATTCCTGGTAGGCGACTTCCTCGCGGATCTCGCTCTCGACGCGAGCGAGGGCGGCGGGATCGCGATCGCGAAGGCCGGCGTCCCAGGCGGTCCATGCGGAGCCGCCATGGAGCAGCTTGAGCGCGGCGAATCGCGACCAGTCGCCGAGCCAAGAGGATCCAGCCTTGTCGCGGAAAGCATCCATGGCGTCGCGCATCCCCGCCGGCGGGGCAGCCTGGAATCGTTTCCAGGCGCCGCGCCACACGGCGTTCTTCCACCGGCGCACCGCGTCGAAATCGACCGCGTCCTCGCGGAACGAGGGCGCGGCGCCGAGCACTACCTCATCTACCAGCCCGTCGTCGCTCAGCGCTTCGGGCGAGATGAGGAGCGGATTCCCCGCGAACACCGACTCCGCGACGTACGGCGAGTCCCCCAGCCCCGTCGGTCCGAGCGGCAGCATCTGCCACGTCGTCTGCCCCGCTTCGGCGAGCCAATCGAGGAATCGAATCGCCTCGGGACCGAGGTCGCCGATCCCGAACCGGCCCGGGAGGGACGTCGGATGGAGCAGAATGCCCGCCCCGCGCCGGCTCACGCGCTCACGCCCCTGGCCCATCCAGCGTCAAAATTGTGCTTCGATTGAGGCATGGCGGTAGTTTACAAACATCCGATGCATCTCGACGAGCAACGTTGGGGGCTGGGCCGGGCCCGGTGACCCCCTTCCCGACCATGCCTCCGGAGCTCGCGCGCCTGCCCGAGCTCAGCCGGAATCTCTGGTGGTCCTGGCACTCCGAAGCGCGCGACCTGTTCCGCGCGCTCGACGAGACCTTGTGGCGCCGCACGCGCCACAATCCGGTGCGCCTCCTCCAGGAGATCGATCCAGACCGACTCGCGCGCGCCGCCGCCGACGCGGGATTCCGCGTGCAGTACACCTCCGTGATGCGCGCGTTCGATGCCGCGCTCAACGACGAGGACACCTGGTGCAAGGAGGAGCAGCCCGATCTCGCCGACGGCGTCCTCGCCTACTTCTCCGCCGAGTACGGCGTCCACAACTCGCTTCCCTTGTACGCGGGCGGACTCGGCGTGCTGGCCGGGGACATCACGAAGGAAGCCAGCGATCTCGGACTCCCGTTCGTGGGCGTGGGCTTCATGTACCCGCAGGGCTACTTCCGGCAGCACGTGAACGCCGAAGGGCGGCAGGAAGAGGTCTACGAGCGCATCGAACGGGAGCACGTCGCGGTGTCCCCGGTGCGCACGCCGGACGGCGAGCCTCTGCGCGTCCATCTCTCGCTCCCCGATCGCACGCTCCACGTGGCGGCGTGGCAGGTGAGCATCGGTCGAAGCCGCCTCTTCCTCGTCGACACCGATCTCGACGAGAACACCACGAGTGACCGCGAGCTGACCGGGCGGCTCTACGGCGGCGATCAAAACGCGCGCGTGAGCCAGGAGATCCTCCTCGGGATCGGCGGCGTTCGCGTGCTTCGCGCGCTCGGGATCAAGCCGACGGTGTGGCACGGCAACGAGGGGCACACGTCGCTCATGATGCTCGAGCGCGTGCGCGAGGAGATCGCGGCCGGCCGCTCCTTCGACGAGGCGGTGGACGCCGTGCGGCGCACCACGGTCTTCACCACGCACACGCCGGTTTCGGCGGGGCACGACGCCTTCTACTACTCTCTCATGGAAGGCCATCTGGACCCCATCGAGGGCTACGGCGTCACCGTGCTCGGCGATCACCGCGCCAGGCTCTACGGGCTCGCATCCCACCCCGCGGACTGGGGCATCGCGTTCAACATGACGGCGCTGGCGCTCCGCCTTTCGGGCCACGTGAACGCGGTGAGCCGGAAGCACGGCGAAGTGTCGCGCGCCATGTGGGCGCCCCTCTGGCCGGACCGGAAGCCGGACGACGTGCCGATCGTATCGATCACGAATGGGGTGCACGTGCCCACCTGGGCGGCGAACGCGACGGATCGATGTCTCCGCGACCATCTCGACCCGGACTGGCTCCGCCTGCACGACGATCCGGCTCTGTGGCAGAAGGCGGAATCGATCCCCGACGAGGCGCTCTGGGCGCTCCGCGCGCACGTGAAGCTTGGCTTGTTCCACTTCCTGCGCGACCGCCTCCGCCAGCGCTGGGCCGCGCACGACGTCGAGGCGAGCCAGGCGGTCGCGCTCGGCGCGCTCCTCGATCCCGAGGCGCTCACCCTCGGCTTCGCGCGCCGGTTTGCGTCGTACAAGCGCGCGACGCTCGTGCTTCGCGATCTCGATCGCCTCCGACATCTCCTCGACGACACGCACCGTCCCGTGCAGATCCTCTTCGCGGGCAAGGCACACCCCGCCGACGAGGGGGGCAAGGATCTCCTCCAGGCCGTCTACCGCGCGGCGCGGGACCCGGTGCTCGCGGGGCGGATCGCGTTCCTCGAGGACTACGACATGCACGCGGCGCACTGGCTCGTGCAGGGAGTGGACGTCTGGCTCAACAACCCACGCGCCCCGCTCGAGGCGAGCGGCACGAGCGGCATGAAAGCGGGGATCAACGGCGTGCCGAGCCTGAGCGTGCTCGACGGCTGGTGGATCGAGGGGTGGGATGGGAAGAACGGCTGGGCCTTCCCGGGGGCCGAAGGGGATGACGCCGACGTCCGCGACGCGGAGCAGATCTACACGAAGCTCGAGAAAGAGATCGTGCCCCTTTACTACGACCGTGGCATGGACGGGATCCCGCGGGGCTGGCTCCAGGTGGTCCGCCACGCGCTCAGGACCGTCACCCCCGCCTTCTCCGCCCGACGCATGGTGAAGGAGTACGTGCGCGCGATGTACGCTCCCGCCATGGCCAACGCTCCGGTCCCTCCACCCCCTCCAGCACCCTCCGCCCCGACCGACTGATTTTCGGGTAAAGTCGTCTCCTCTATGCCGTTCGGAGTGGAGTGGCACGACTTCGTCACCATCGGCCTCCTGGTTCTTCTCGAGGGGGCCCTGAGCGCGGACAACGCGCTCGTTTTGGCCGTTCTGGTTCTTCCGCTCCCGCCCGAGCAGCGAACCCGGGCGCTCCGCTACGGCATTTTCGGCGCCTTCGCCTTCCGAATCCTTTCCACCCTTTTCGCCACCTACATGATCCACTGGGACTGGGTGAAGCTGATCGGCGCCCTGTACCTGCTCTACTTGCCGGCCAAGCACTTCATCGATCACCCGGAGGGCAAGGAGGGGGGAGCGAAGGCCGCGATCAAGACCTTCCTCGGACTCTCCGCATTCTGGAGCACCGTCGTTCGCGTGGAATTGACCGACATCGTATTCGCCATCGACTCGATCCTCGTGGCCGTGGCGATGTCCCGGAAGGCGTGGGTCATCGTGACGGGCGGCCTCCTCGGGATCCTGGCGATGCGGCTCCTGATCGGTCAGCTCCTCGGCATCGTGCAGAAATATCCCGCGATCGTGGACGGGGCGTACGTGATCGTGGCGTGGGTCGGAATCAAGCTGATGATCGAGTACTTCCATTCCATCGGGCTGATTGCCTGGGAGGTTCCGCGGTGGCTCTCCATCACGGTGGTGTTCGTGCTGTTCGGGATCAGCGCCATCTACGCGCGCTGGAAGGAGCAGAAGAAGGAAGCGGGAGCGGGAACGTGAGCCCTCGCCGCCGCTGGGCCGCCGCCCTCCTCGCAGCCGTCCTCACCGCTGCGATCACCGTCCCCGCCCTGGCCTGGGACGGCCTCCCGTCCTACGTCGACGAGTCCGACATTCTCTCCAAGACTCCCGGCACGGACGACGGTGCGATCGGCGCGATCTTCAATCCCGCTCAGTGGGGCGTCCTCGAGAAGGGGGAGCTCGACTTCTACTGGTCCGACCAGAGCGTGCGGCCACACGCGATGGACAACTGGGGCCTCGCGTTCGGACAGGGCCTGGGCATGTCGATTCGCCGCCATGACGCGCTGATCGGCGGCGAGCCCGAACACGTCACCGACTGGCAGATTGGTACGGGCGCCGGGAAGCGCGGCTACTACAGCGGCATGTCGTTCGGCTTCTCCGGCCCGGGCAAGGGCGCGTTCAACCACGACAACTATCTCGGCTTCGGCAGCATCAGCCGCCCGAATCGCTACCTCAGCACGGGGCTCGTCACGCGCTTCGGTCTGTCCCAGGGGGACATCGACGGCGTCTTCGACGTCGGCATCCGTCCGCTCGGCGATCCCCGGCTGCTCCTCTTCGGCGACTACGCGCTCTCGCGCGGCGACCGCTGGGATGACGGACCGCTCGCGGGCGGCGTCGCCATAAGACCGATCCCCGGCTTCGAGGTCGCGGGCCGATGGGGTGACCAAGATCGGCTCCAAGTGACCGTCGGCGTGACACTCCAGCGCGCCGGATTCCGCGCCACGCCGCAGTACGACCGCGACGGCAACCTCGGCGCGACACAATGGGTCACACGGTTGCAGCCTCCACAACGAGGCATCGACCTCGATGCGCGGCGTGCGCACCGCAGCCGTTACGTCCAGATGGACCTGAAGGGCCGGGCTGTCTATCAGAAGTACGTCTACGGGGACGCCGGCTCGATCGCGTTCTGGCCCCTCCTCGAGACGATTCGCAAGGCCGAGGAAGATCCAACTGTCGAGGGAGTTGTACTCAATCTCTCCGGCTTCCAGGCCAACGTGGCGATGATCTGGGAACTTCGGCAGAAACTTGCGGACCTCCGCGCGCGTGGAAAGAAGGTGGTCGTGTACGTGGACAACGCCAGCGTCGGTACTTTTTACCTGGCGAGCGTGGCCGACCGGATCGTGATGGATCCCATGGGGATCGTTACCTTCCCCGGGGTCCAGATCTCGCGCACGTATCTCAAGGGGACCCTCGACAAGCTCGGGATCGGCTTCGACGAGTGGCGCTGGTACAAGTACAAGTCGGCGATGGAGACCTTCTCGCGCACCAACATGTCCCCCGCCGATCGGGAACAGAATCAGGCGCTCGTCGACGCGGCGTACGCCGAGCTCAAGGCGGGCTTCGTGTCCGCGGGGCGCGTGCGGGCGGACGCGTTCGACAGCGTGGTGAATGACAGTCCGGTCCTCACGGCGCGCAGGCTCAAGGACATCGGCTGGGTGGACGTCCTCGGGCGTCCGGACTCGCTCAAGACCGCCGCCAGGAGCCTCGGACCGAAGAAGGCCTCGCTCGTCTCCCCGGGAACGCTCGCGGAGATTCGCTGGCAGCCCGACGAGGAGTGGGGGCCGCGCCCGGAGATCGCGCTCGTCTACCAGATCGGCGAGTGCGCCATGGATGAAGGCATCAAGGCGCGCCCCACGTCGAAGCAGCTCGCGAAGTATAGGAAGGACCCAGGCATCAAGGCGGTCGTGGTCCGCGTCGATTCGCCCGGCGGCGACGCGCTCGCGTCGGACCTCGTCGCGGACGAGATCCGCGCGATGCACAGGACGACCCCCAAGGCGAAGGCGAAGCCGGTGATCGTGAGCCAGGGACGCGTGGCCGCGAGCGGCGGCTACTGGATCAGCATGGACGCCGACACGATCTACTCCACGCCGCTCAGCGTGACGGCCTCGATCGGGGTGATCGGTGGCTGGGCGTGGAACGAGGGCTTCGGCAAGAAGACGGGGTTCACGTCCGATCACGTACAGCGGGGCCAGAGCGCGGATCTCCTGGGTGGAATCCGGATCCCGCTTCTCGGAGCTAACCTCCCCGAGCGAAACCTCACGGACAAGGAGCGCGATCAGATACACGCCTTGTTCGACGACTTCTACAGCGGCTTCGTGACGAAGGTCGCGACGGCACGCCACCTTCCGGAGCCTCGGGTCCGTGAGCTGGGCGAAGGGCACGTGGTTCTCGGCCGCGAGGCGCAGGCCACAGGACTCGTGGACCGCATGGGCAGCCTCACCGATGCCATGGAAGCCGCCAAGCGCGCGGCCGGCATCAAACCCGGACGGAAGGTCCGCGTGGTCGAGTATCCGAAGCCGGGTCTGTTCAAGCTGCCGAAGTTCCTCGGCGGTGCGGCCGTCCTGTCGCGCGGGACTCTCGCGCCCGACACCCCCCCGCTCACGTATGAAGCACGCGTCATCCAGGAGATTCTGGACCGGCCGGGGCAGCCGCTCCTTCTCGCCCCGAGCTCCCTCCTGCCCACTGAGGTGGAACAGGCTCGATGAACCCGGCTCCCGTCGCGAATGCCTCGGTCGCGCTCGCCTATGCCATGGTGGGCGTGCTCGTGGTGTTCCTCGGGATCATCATCCTCCGTGAGGCGCCGCGCGAACGGGCCAACCGCGCGACCGCGTTCATGCTCTTCTCCGGCGGGATGGGCTCGGTGCTCGGGGCGATCGGGTTCATCATCGATATCCTCTCGCCGACGGGGCGCACGGGCTCGAACGATCTCCTCCGATCGTTCGCCTATCTCTGGGAGTTCTTCTTCCCGTCGCTCCTCTACTTCGCGTGCGTCTTCCCGACGGAGAACCGGATTTTCCGGCGCATCCCGGGCGCGACGTTCTGGATCTTCGCGCCCCACGCGTTCCACCTGATTCTCATGCTGCTCCAGGGCCAGGGGGCGCTCTGGGGACGCGTCGCCGCCGGCATCGCGAAGAATCCGCTCGGCGCCACCGTGATCACGTACGGCCGGCTCCCGGTCGAGCTGATCTTCCGGTTCCACCAGATCATGTTCTCGATGGTGAACCTGTTCTACATCGCTGCCGCGCTCACGCTCCTCTGGGTGAGCTTCCGGAAGAGCCACAATCCGCTCATCCGGAGGCAGGTCGGCACGATCTTCGCCGGGCTCGGATTGTGCGCCGGGATCTACGCCGTCGCGTCGCCCATCCCGACGCTCTTGAACCACTACTGGCCGCCGCTCATGCGCTCGTCCTTGATCATACTGGCGCTCCTCATCGGCTCGGGCGGAATCGCGTATTCGATGGTGCGGCACCGCTTCCTCGACGCGAATCTGATCGCGCGCAAGTCGATCCTCTACGCCGTGACGTCGGCGTTCCTGTTCGGCGTGTACGTCTTGATCGTGCGGCGCTTCGATCTCCTCCTCGAGTCGGTGACGACGGTGGACACGACGATCTTCCAGACGGCGTTCCTGCTCCTCTCGCTGATCCTGTTCCAGCCCGTCTTCTCATGGCTGGAAGAGATCCTCGACCGGCAGTTCCTCCGGGATCGCGGGGATTACCGGACACTCCTCCGCCGAGTGAGCGGCGAGATGCTCACCGTTCTGGATCTCGACACGCTGGCCGAGAAGCTCCTCGCCACGCTCCGCGAGGGAGTGCCGGCGCGCACGACGGTGCTCCTCCTCGCGCCCGAGCGGCGCGCCGCGGTGGCACACGGGTTCGGCGGCGGCGTGGATCTCATGGCGATCGCGGCGTGTCCCCGCGACGGGTACGTCCGCCTCGTGGAAGGCGCCGAGCTCCTCCGCATGGAAGAGATCGCTCCGCTCGCACAGGAGCGCGGCGTGGCGGACACGATGGCGGCCTTTCTGGCGACCGGCCCCTATCTCGTCCTCCCGCTCCGCCACGCGGGACAGTTCCTCGGATTGATCGCGCTCGGGCGGAAGATCACGGAGACCCGCTTCACCGCGGCCGAGGTCTCGCTCCTCCAGACACTCACCAACCAGACGAGCGTCGCGATCACGAACTCGCTCCTCTACCGGGACAGCCTCGAGAAGACAATCTTGGAGGAGGAGCTGGCGGTGGCGCGACGCATCCAGCAGCAGTCCCTCCCGACCACTCTGCCGCAGACGTCGGGATTCGGCCTGGCCGCGCTCAACGCGCCGAGCAAGTTCGTGGGAGGCGACTATTACGACACCGTCGAGCTGGGGGACGGCCATTACCTGGTCGCGATCGCCGACGTCGCGGGGAAGGGCGTGCCCGCGGCTCTCCTCGCCTCGATGGTGCAGGCCTCCATCCGCACGCAAGCGTTCGAGCGACAGTCGGTGGGCGTGATCATGAACCGGCTCAATCGCCTCGTGCACGAAGCCACGCCCGAGGACCGCTTCGCCACCTGCTTCCTCGTGGATGTGAAGGGGAACGGGCCCGGGGACGGGAACGGCGGGCTCACGCTGTCGTTCGCGAACGCGGGGCACAATTTCCCGATCCTCCGCTCGGCCGATGGACACTGCCGCTCCCTCGAGCAAGGAGGCATCCCGCTCGGCATCCAGCCGGGGTTCCTCTACGGGCACACCGAGGCGTCGCTCAAGCCAGGCGACTCGCTCCTCCTCTACACGGACGGGATCACGGACGCGCGGAACCGGCTGGGCGAGGATTTCGGCGAAGAGCGGCTGGTCGAGCTGGTGGGCCGGCTTCCCGATCGACTGAGCGCCGATGAGATCGTGAAGAGCGTCTCCGACGAGGTCACCCGATTCACGGACGGGGCCGACCAGATCGATGACATCACCCTGCTCGCCCTGAAGGCGTACTGAGCGCGCGCGGGACGAGCTTCAACCGAAGCCCGGCGGGCCGTATTCCGGCGCGCCCGGGCTGGCCCCTTCTGGTACAGTAGCGATCTATGGGTGGCGCCCGCCCCAATTCGAGCGAAACCGTCCATCTCACCATTCCGAGCCGCCTCGAGGAGCTGGCGCAAGTGCACGCGCTTCTCGAGGAGCTGGGCCGGCGCCACGGCATGGACGAGGACTACGTCAACTCCCTCCTCATCGCCGTCATCGAGGCCGGCACGAACGCGGTCCAGCACGGCAACATGTTCGCCGACGACAAGGTCGTGAAGTTCGAGGTCACGGTGGATCCGGGGAACGTGCACGTGCGCGTGGACGACCTGGGGCGCGGATTCGACCCGAGCCGGGTGCTCAACCCGACCGAAGGGGAGCAGCTCCTGAGCCCGCATGGCCGCGGGCTCTTCCTCATGCGCCAATTGATGGACGAGGTGAAGTTCGAGACCGGTCCCGAGCACGGGACCACGGTCTTCCTCCGCAAGGCGCGCTAGGCGCGCGCCTCCTGCCCCACGCCGCGGCTCAGCTCCGCGGCCGCAAGTGCTCCAGCGTTCGCTTCACCGCGGGATAGATCTGCTCGAACGCCGCGACGACCCGGGGATCGAAGTGCGTGCCCGCGTTCCGGCGGAGCTCCGCGAGCGCGTCCTCCTCCGGCAGCGCCCGGCGGTACGGGCGGTTCGACGTCATCGCGTCGAATGCGTCGGCCACCGCCATGATGCGCGCCTCGATCGGAATCGCCTCGCCGGCGAGGCCGTCCGGATAGCCCGTGCCGTCGAAGTGCTCGTGATGGGATCGCACGCCAGGGAGGAGGGGTTTCAGAAGCGTGATGGGGCGCAGGATGTCCTCGCCGATGACCGGGTGAAGATCCATCTTCTCCCGCTCGTGCGAGCTCAACCCCTCCTCCTTGCCGAGGATGTTCCCGTCGACCGCGATCTTGCCGAGGTCATGAACCAGGCAGGAGCGGTGCACGACGTCGAGCTGCTCCGGCTGCATTCCGAGCTGCTTGCCGATGGCCTCCGAGTACGCGGCCACGCGCGCCGAGTGGCCTTCGGTATACGGATCCTTCGCTTCCAGCGCCATCGTGAGCGACACGATGACTCCCATGAAGAGGTCCTCGAGATGCGCGCGGTGGCTGTCCTCGCGCTCCGCGATCCCGGCGAGCGTGGCCAGGTTCTGGAGCGCAGCCACGTGCTCCGTCCGGAACGGGAGGGGCGCCGAATGGTTGAGAAGGAGCGCGCCGACCCGCTCGCCCTGCGGACGGATCGGCGCCGCGGCCCCCCATGTCATCCCCTCGGCAAACAGGAACTCGCGCGCCCAGGGGCTCTTCTGCCCCTTCTTGAAGAGGAGCACCGTGTCGCGTTCGAGCAGCTTGTCGAGGAGCTCGGCCGCGCTTCCGGAGAGGTAGTAGCGGTTCCACTCGTTGAAGACGCCGTCGACGGTCTTGAAGAGGTACTCGCCGTTCTGCCCGCGGATCAGGATCGCCGTTCCGTCCGCATGGAGGATCCGCTTCACGCCGAGCACGACCTGCGCGAGCGACGTGCCGCCCGGATCGAAGGGGACGAGGGCGCGCGCGACGTGATTGAGCCCGCCCAGGAGCGCGAGAGCGCCCGGAAGCGATTCGACGGCGGGGAGCGGGGTCCGGCTCGGAGTGGTTGTCCGCGTCTCTAAGGCCATGCGTTCCTCCCTGGTCTTCGGTCCCCCCGTGTATCGGGCCAGCGGGCGCGAATGTTTAGGGCGCGAAAAGCCCGCAATCGGCAGAATTCCATGGGGTTGCAAGGTGCCCGGACCGGGGCTGAGGCGTGCGTCTCGCAATGGCGGATCGGGCCATTGCGGGGCCCTGCGGCTCTATCCGACCGCGGGGAGGAACCTCGAGAGGAAGGCGACGAAGTAGCTGAACACGTTCGTCACGAGTGCCAAGCCGAACACGATGAGGATCACGCCGCTCACGACCTCGATCGTGTGGAGCTGCTTGCGAATCCCCTTCGACGCCGCGAGGAAGGTGTTCATGCCGAGCGACGCGATGAGAAACGGAACGCCTAGCCCGAGCGAGTACACGCTCAAGAGGAGAATTCCGGTTCCCACGGTCTGCGCCGTGCTCGCGTAGAGAAGGATCGAAGCGAGAATCGGGCCGATGCACGGCGTCCATCCCGCTGCGAACGTGATCCCGACGAGCACCGAGCCGAGCACGCCGAGGGGTTTTTCCGTGAGGCGCGCCTTCCGCTCGCGCGAGAGCGCGGGGATCTTGATGAGCCCGGTGAGGTAGACCCCGAAGAACACGATCAGGATGCCCCCGACGATCCGGAGCGTGTCCTGATGCTCGCGGAGGAACTGCCCCGTCGCCGTGGCGGTCGCGCCGAGCGCGATGAAGACGAGGGAAAATCCGAAGATGAACGCCAGCGAGTGGATGAGCGTGAGCCGCCGCACGCGCGGCCCCTGCTCGCTCGCGGTCAGCTCGTCGAAGCTGAGCCCGGTGATGAACGTGACGTAGGACGGCACGAGCGGGAGCACGCAAGGCGAGACGAAGGACACGAGGCCCGCCAAGAACGCCGCGATCAGCGAGACCTGGCTCGGCTGCGCCTCGAACATTCCGGTGCCCATGGGTCAGCCCGCCTGGGCGAGGAGCGGCGCGATCGCCTCCTCGAAGACGGCGGGATCGGTGTACCCGATGAACTTCTTCACGATCGTCCCCTTGCGGTCGATCACGAACGTCGTCGGGATGCCGAGGATGCCGCCGTAGTCCTGCGTGGTCTTGTCCGTGGCGATGAGCATCGTGTAGTTGACGTCGTGCTCGTCGACGAACGGGCGCACGTCGCGCGCGCCCCCCGCGTCCATCGAAAGCCCCACGATCTGGAGCCCCTGGTCGCGGTACTTCGACTGCAGCCGGACGAAGTGGGGCACTTCCAGCCGGCACGGGCCGCACCAGGTGGCCCAGAAGTCGAGGATGACGACCTTGCCGCGGAGGTCCGTGTCCTTGACCTCCCGCCCCTCGAGATCGGGAAGCGCGAAGGCGGGCGCCGTGGTGCCCACGGCGCCCCCTCCCTTGGCCGTCGTTTCAGGCGCCTTGCCGCAGCCGCCTGACAAAGCGAGCGCGAGCGCCAGCGAGAGAACGCCGGCGCCGAACGCCAATCCGAGGAGCTTAGAGAATCGGGTAGTACTCATTGAGCTCGTAGTCCGTGACCCACGTCCGGTAGTTGTCCCACTCGATGCGCTTGTTCTCGATGAACTTGGTGAAGACGTGCTCGCCCAGCGTGTCCTTCACGAGCCGCGACTTCGCGGTCAGCTCGAGTGCCTCGCTCAAGCTCCCCGGGAGGCTCTCGATCTCGTGCTCCTTCCGCTCGGCCGCGTTCATCTCGTAGATGTCGTCCTCGACCGACGCCCGGAGCGTGAGAGCCGATTCCATGCCCTTGACACCAGCCGCAATGCAAAGCGAGAACGCGAGATAGGGATTGCACGCCGGATCCGGGCAGCGGAGCTCGATGCGCGTCGCCTTCTCCTTGCCCGGCTTGTACATCGGTACCCGCACGAGCGCTGACCGGTTCCTTTGGCCCCACGCGATGTAGACGGGAGCCTCGAATCCGGGCACGAGCCGCTTGTAGGAGTTGACCCACTGGTTCGTGACCGAGGTGATCTCGCGCATGTGGGCGAGGGCGCCGGCGAGGTAGGAGCGGCCGGCTTTGGACAGGTGGTGCTTGTCCTTCGCGTCGAAGAAGACGTTCTTCCCGGCCTTGAAGAGCGACTGATGCACGTGCATCCCGCTCCCGTTCTGGCCGTGGACCGGCTTGGGCATGAACGTCGCGTAATAGCCGCCCTGACGTGCGATCTCCTTCACGACGTAGCGATAGGTGATCGTCTGGTCGGCCATCTTGAGGGCCTCGGCGTAGCGGAGGTCGATCTCGTGCTGGCTGTGCGCCACCTCGTGATGCGACGCCTCGACCGAGATCTCCATCGCCTGGAGCGCCTCGACCGTCCGCGAGCGGAGCTCCGTTCCGATGTCGTCCGGCACCTGGTCGAAATAGCCGGCGGTGTCGAGCAGCGTGCGGTCCTTGACACTCTTGAAATAGAAGTACTCGAGCTCCGGCCCGAGGTACGCGGTGTAGCCGTCCTTGGAGAGCTTCTTCACCAGCCGCTTCATGACGTACCGCGTGTCCCCCATGTACGGGGAGCCGTCCGGATTGTGGATGTCGCAGATGAGGCGGCCGACGTTCTCGCCATTCACCTTCCAGGGGAGCATCTGGAAGGTGCTGACGTCCGGCTTCGCGACCAGATCGCTCTCGTAGATCCGCGCGAAGCCCTCGACCGAAGAGCCGTCCACGCCCACGCCCTCCTCGAGCGCGGTGCCGAGCTCGCGCAGCGTGATGGCGACGGCCTTGAGCTGGCCCAGGATGTCCACGAACCAGAGGTGGATCATCTCCACGCCGCGCTCTTCGCAGAACTTCACGACATCCTTGGCCGTCTTCAAACTCTCCATTCGGCTCCTCTCCTTCTTGATGGAGGTGTCTGGCGGGGTCCCGCCGCGTGCCGGCTCATCGCCGAAGGATCATCGATTTGTCGGGCTCGTGACGAAAACCCAGACGCTCGTAGAACGAATGCTTGTCGCGGGTCAAAAGGAAGAAGGTGGTGACCGTCTTGAGGTCCGGATGGTCCAGCACAGCGTGCATGAGCTGGGTGCCGATGCCCCGGCCCTGGTGCGACGGCCTCACGATGACATCCCAGATCGTGGCCCGGAACGTGAGGTCCGAGATGACGCGCGTGAAGCCGATCAGCGTCGTCCCGTCCCACACCGTGAGGACCGGGTGCGAATGATCGAGCGCGCGACGCACCAGGTCGCGCGAGCGATCGTGAGCCCACCAAGTGGTGCGGTAGAGCTCGAGCAACTGCTCCACATCGACGCGGTTCCGGTCGTCCGTGACGTCCACGATCTGGTCTGGTTGGGAGTGTGCGGGCCAGCAAGCCCGGACAATAGCGGGGAGATGGCGTCCCGTCAATACCGGCCTGATCACATTTAAGTTGCGCCGGTCCAATAAGTTATGCCTTGCGGGGCTTGCGTCCGGCAGGCGGAGGTGCGTAGACTCGAAGGCAGCATGCTAGCCCGTACTTCGCTCGGCCGATTCTTTCGCAAGATGGCCCCCCCGCCCTCTCCGCCCGAGCTCCTCGAAGCGGTCGACGCCCGTCGAATCGCGGAGGAGTCTCTCCGGCGCTCGCGCGAGAACTTCTATGTCGTCGCGCAGGGCGTGCGCGACTACGCGATCCTCATGCTCGACCCCGCGGGCGTGATCATCACGTGGAACGAAGGAGCGCAGCGCATCAAGGGCTACACGGCGGATCAGGTCCTCGGGAAGCATTTCTCCATCTTCTATCCCGAGGAAGCGATTCGCTCCAACTGGCCCCAGACCGAGCTCGAGAACGCCTCCAAGAGCGGGCGCTTCGAGGACGAGGGATGGCGCCTGCGGCAGGACGGATCGCGCTTCTGGGCCAACGTCGTGATCACGACGCTCTATTACCCCGACGGATCGGTGCGCGGCTATCTCAAGATCACGCGCGACCTCACCGAGCGGATGCGCTCCGAGGAAGGATTGCGCCACGCGCGGGCGGAGCTCGAGATGCGCGTGAACGAGCGCACCACCGAGCTGGGCGAGGCGAATCGCGCGCTCAAGGCCGAGATCGCCGAGCGGCATCTCCTCGAGCAGGAGCTGCGGAAGCGGGTCGCCGGGATGGCCGAGGAAGACCGGCGGAAGAACGAGTTCCTCGCCACGCTCGCGCACGAGCTCCGGAACCCGCTCGCGCCGATTCAGTACGCCTACGAGCTCATGAACCTCGCCGGCAACAACCAGAACCTTCGCGACGAGGCACACGGAATCCTGCATCGCCAGGTGCAGCACATGGTGCGGCTGATCGACGATCTCCTCGATCTCTCGCGCATCACCCGGAACAAGCTCGAGCTCCGCCGCGACCGCGTGGACCTCTCGGCGGTTATCGAGGACGCGGCCGAGACCGTGCGCCCCATCCTGGAAGCCCGCGGCCACGATTTCAGGATGCGGCTCGCGCCGGGACCCGTCCTGGTCCACGCCGATCGCACGCGGCTCGCCCAGGTGTTCTCGAACCTCTTGAACAACGCCGCCAAGTTCACGGATCGCGGAGGCCTCATCCGGATCACCTCCGAGCGGACCGACGACCACGTCGTGGTCCACGTGAAGGACAACGGGATCGGGATCGCGCCGGCGATGCAGCCGCGCGTCTTCGACATGTTCGTGCAGGCGGACCGATCCCTCGAGCGCACGCAGAGCGGCCTTGGGATCGGACTCACGCTCGTGAAGCGCGTCGTCGAGATGCACGGAGGAACGGTGGCGGTTCAGAGCGAGGGGCAGGGGCACGGGAGCGACTTCTCGGTGCGGCTCCCGATCGACGCGGCCGTGCCCGCTCGAATGCGGCCAGACAGCCCGGAGGACGAAGACATGACTCGGACCGCGGGGGTCCGCGTTCTCGTCGCCGACGACAACGAGGACGCAGTCCGGAGCCTCGCCATGATGCTCCGCGCGATGGGGCACGAGGTGCACACCGCGCGGGACGGAGCCGAAGTCCTGGAGTCCGCGGCCACGATCATGCCGAACCTCATCCTCATGGACATCGGCATGCCGCGCATGAACGGCTACGACGCCGCGCGCCGCATCCGGGAGCAGCCGTGGGGGCGCACGATCACGCTGGTCGCGCTCACGGGCTGGGGCCTCGAGGAGGACAGGCGCCTGGCCGCCGAGGCTGGCTTCGACCGTCACGTCGTGAAGCCCGTCGAGGCGTCAACCCTCCGCGAGATCCTGGCCAGCGTCGTCGCGTGAAGCACCTCCGGAAGACGCTCACCTTCAACATTCCGGCGCGGATGGACCTCGTCAACATCACCCCCGAGGTGGAGGCTGCCCTCTCGGAGAGCGGGATCCAGGAGGGGCTCTGCCTGGTGAACGCCATGCACATCACGGCGAGCGTCTTCATCAACGATGACGAGTCCGGGCTCCACGCCGACTACAAACGCTGGCTCGAGCAGCTCGCGCCCTTTGATGCGAGCCCGGAGCGCTACCGCCACAACCGGACCGGCGAGGACAACGCGGATGCGCACTTGAAGCGTCAGGTCATGGGGCGCGAGGTGGTGGTGGCCGTGACGAAGGGGAAGCTCGACTTCGGTCCGTGGGAACAGATCTTCTACGGGGAGTTCGACGGGCGCCGCGCGAAGCGGGTGCTCATCAAGATCATCGGGGAGTAGCGCCCCCGCGGGAGCCCCCGCTCAGCCCGGAATCCGCCCCGCCGCGATCAGGGTCGCGGCCAGATGCTCCGCCACCTCGAGGCGCGAGAGCGCTTCGTCCACGCTCTGCCCCAGCGACAAAGCACCGTGGTTCTGCATCAGGACGAGGCTCGGGCGCGTGGGCTCGACCAGCGCCCGCTCCACCGCCTCGGCCAGCGCGTCGCTTCCCGACGGGAAATGGGACACGAGCACCATCGGCCCGACGAAGACCCGCCCTTCGTCGAAGCGCGTGAAGTCGGGAAGAACGCCCCGGACCGCGTACGCTGTGAGCGACAGCGGGTGCGCGTGGAGCACCGCCTCGGCGTCGCGGCGCGCGCGGTAGGTCATGCGGTGCACGCGATACTCGCTCGACGCGTTGAGCGGGACCGGAGTCTCGGGAGAGTCCACCACCGGGACCTCGACGTAATCCCGGCTCTTCAGCTCGCCCTTGCGCCGTCCGCGGCGCGAGATGAGGAACCGGTCGGGCGTGAGGCGTGCGCTCAGGTTTCCCTCGGTGGCGACAATCATGCCTCGGCGCTCGAGCACGCGCCCTGCGCGCGTCAGGTCGTGGCTCAGAGCGATGCGGATCGCCTGGAGCCGCGTCGATGCGGCCGCGGGCGTCTCGCCGGAGCCGATGCCCCGCTTCCCCGGCCCTTCGGGGTGCGGCTTGTCGGGGCTCAACTGGCTTCCTCGTCGAGCGCACCGCTCTCGAGCGCGACGAGCGCCGACGCGAGCGCGTCCCGGATGTCACCCGCGATCATGCCGCGGCGCCCCCGCCGCCGCGCCGCGATGTCGCCGGCCAGTCCATGCACGAAGCACGCGACCGCGGCCGCCTCGGGCGGATCCATGCCCTGCGCGAGGAGTCCCGCGATGGTGCCGGTCAGCACGTCTCCCGCTCCGGCGGTCGCCATCCCGGGATTGCCGGTCGCATTCAGGATCGCGGGCTCGCCGGGCGCGACCGTCACCATCGGCACGCACTTCAAGCAGACGATCGCGCCGCTCGACGACGCGAACGAGCGCGCCCAGCCGATCGGATCCTTGGCGACGTCGGAGATGGAAACGCCCGCGAGTCGGGCCGCTTCGCCGTAATGCGGCGTGACGATGAGCGGCCCGTGCGTGCGCCTAAGGGTGTGCCCTTCGAACGCGTTCAACCCGTCGGCGTCGAGCACCACCGGGGCGTCGATGCGCGCGAGGAGATCGCGGACGAGTCCGGAGGTCTCGGGGTCGCGCGAGAGCCCGGGCCCGATCGCGACCACATCGGCTCGCATGGCCTCGGCGAGGATCGCGTCGAGCGCGCCTCGCGCGAGCGACCGGGCGGCCGTCTCGGGGCAGGGACGCTTCACGACCTCGGCGACGCGCGATTCGAGCGCCACGATCCCGCTCTCCGGCACGGCCGCGACGGAATAGCCGGCCCCGGAGCGAAGGACGGACTCGCCCGCCATCGCGACCGCACCCATCAGGCCCTGGCTCCCGCCGACGACCAGCACGCGTCCGACAGACCCCTTGTGGGCATCGGGAGCGCGCCGAGGAAGGAGCAATCGCGCCCAGCTGGCCGTCGCGACCGCGACCAAGGGACGCCCCGACTCCACGAGGTCGGACGGAATTCCGATGTCCGCGACCTCGACCAGCCCCGCGTGCTCGCGCCCCGGCTCGACGCGGATCCCGACTTTGGGCAGGGCGAGGGTGACCGTGACGTCGGCGCGGATCGCGGGGATCTCGACGTGCCCCGTCGTGGCGTCGACGCCGGAGGGGATGTCGATCGAGGCGACGGGCTTTCCGGACGCGACCGCGAGCTCGATGGCCGCCGCGATCGCACCGCGCGGCGCTCCCTTGCTTCCGGTGCCGAGGAGCGCGTCCACCAGGAACGCGCCCTGGCTCGCGGCATCCGCGGCTTCGCTTCCCGGCCCCCATGCTCGGGCATCGGGGAGGAACGTCACGGGAATGCGGGCGCGGGCGCAGCTCTCGTACTGGGCGCGCGCGTCCGCCGAGAGCGTGTCCTCGCTCGAGGCTACGAGCGCACGCACCGGGAAGCCCGCGGCTTTCAGATGCCGCGCCGCCACGAAGCCGTCGCCTGCGTTGTTCCCGCGACCGCAGAGGATGAGCACGGGACCGCTCACGCGGGCCGCCCGGGTCGCGGGCCGGGGGGTGCGTCCCGCAGGGGCCGCGGTTCGCGCTCGTCCGCCGCCGTCAGCGGAGCGCCACCAGGCGACGATGCGCCGCGCGGCCTCCTTCCCGGCCCGCTCCATGAGCGTGAGCGAGGGAACGCCGCGCGCGATGGCGGCGCGGTCGATCGCGATCATCTCCTCGGCCGTGACGACCCGGGACGTGGCCGGGGGCAGGCGCACGCTAGTCCTCGATGAGCACGACCGCGACCGCGTGGGTCTGCGCGTGGGAAAGGGAAAGGTCGACCTTGCGGTGGCCTACGAGCGTGCGGGCATGTCCGTGGAGCTGGAAGGTGGGACGAGGTCCTTCGCTACGCACCACCTCGACCTCGCGCCAGATGGAGGCCTTCCCCACCTTGAGCGCCTTGGCAAACGCTTCCTTGGCCGCGAAGCGGACCGCGAAGGACTCCGCCTGGCGGGCCCGTCTCAAGCAGTAGTCGATCTCGCTGGGCGTGTAGATGCGCTCGACGAACTTGTCCCCCCAGCGAAGGATGGCCTCCGCGATGCGCCTCACCTCGACGATGTCGACGCCGACCGAGACCAGGGCTCAGTCCCTGCCGTTCAACCCGTCGACCGCCGCAACGGGCGTTCCGTTCAGCTCATCGACGATGGAGACGAGCTCGTGGACGTCGTTCAGCTCGAAGTCCGCACCGGAGTTCACCGTGCCGAACGTGTCGCCGTACCTCGCGAACGCGGTGCGGAGGCCGACCTGGGCGGCCCCGACCACGTCCCGCTCCGGCCAGTCCCCGACCATGATCGCTTCCTGCGGCATGATGCCGAGCATCTCGATGGCGCGCTGGAAGGGCTTCGGGCTCGGCTTCTTCTCCCCCGTGTCCTCGAACGCGACCACGGTGTCGAACAGGTGGTGGAGCTGAAGATGGGCGAGCCGCATCCAGGCCTGGAGCCTGGGGGCGTCGGAGACCACCGCGAGCTTGAGCCCCCGCTTGAGGAGCTCGAGCAGCGTCAGGTTCACGTGGGGGTAGAGAACGAGATAGGAGTCGCGGGCTCGGCGGTAGGCCACGATGCCGGAGGTCAGGATCTTGTAGTCGACCCGGCCCAGCGCCTCCTTCAGGAAGATGTCGAAGACCTGCTGGTACTCGATCCCCTCGCGGTCGTAGACCTGATAGATGCTCGAGGCGACCTCGTCCCGCGGGAGCGCGAGGCCTGCGTCGCGCATCCCGTCGACAGCGGCGTCGATCGCGGCCCGCTTCATCTTCATGAAGTCGGTCAGCGTGTTGTCGAGGTCGAAGATGATGGCTCGGATCACGAAAGTTCCGATGGGCCAAGGTCCGCCCGCGGAAGCGTACGCGGGGCGGGTCGCGTCAGGGACTGCGAGCGAAGCTACTTGCTCGACGGACCGATGGCGCGGCCCAGACTGATCTCACCGTTGTCGATGCGGACGTTGAAGCCGCAGGTGGGGTTGGTGCAAACCCAGGCTTTGTAGGTGATCGGAGCGCCGTCCCTGCCGTAGTCCGAAAGCGGTATCAAGACCCCCGTGGAACACTTTCGGCATTCAGGAAACTTGGCTTCCATACGGTTCTCCCCCTCCACACGGAATCCCCGGCGAGGCGCGGTTGGTGCACCTCGCCCCCATGGGCCGATCGTCCCGCGGGGCCACGGGGGTGTCAAGCACAAATCACGTCATTTCAATGGAATGGATGCGCTATCCTGCCGATCGGGTGCGGCTCGTTCTTGACCGGGATCCACCGCGAGGCGTCATGTCCGTGAACCGTGGACAAATCGACGATCATTTGACGTACTTCCAAGAGCTTATCGAGCTGGGTCGCGAGACGCTGCCGCAGCGGACGGTCGAGGCGGCGCGGCGCGCACTCGGCCGCTCGGCCGCGGCCCTCGGGCTTGAACTGGTTGAAACCACGTCACCTATCCCGACCTTCCTGCTCCTCCCGCCCGGAGGCCAGGCGCCGAGCCTCACGGTCTTCGGTTCCTGGAGCGCGGAAGCCCACCCAGTGGCGCCCGCAGCGGCGGAAGGAGGGGAGCGCCTGGCCCTCGCAGCCTCGGTCGGCGGGCTCGCGGCGGCCATCGGATCCGGAGTGCTGCCGGGGCTCCCCGCCATGGTGGTGCCGCCGGGGGCCGGCCACGGCTCGCTCGTGCTGGAGGCCACGCTCGGCGGTCATCGCCCCTCGCTCCAGGCGAAGGCGGCGTTCTGGCCCCGGGTCGGATCCGTGGCGCCGCGGCGGCGACGCGTCTTCCTCGGCGCGCGGGGGCGGGTCGTGTTCGGTCTCTGGGGCGGCGACTCGAATCCCTACACGCTCCGCGACCGGCTCGTGACGGAGCTGGGCGACGCCGCGTACGGGCCGAGGCCGCTCGACTTCGAGCTCCTGCGCAAGCTGGCGGGACAGCCGAACGCGCTCGACTTCTTGGAGGAAGCGGTCGTAGATCCCTTGACTGGGGACGACGAGGACCGGCTCCGGAACGCCATGTTCGCGCCGATCGGGCACGTCGCCAAGCCGCCTACGGCCCACCCGGATCGTCCGCGAGCCTGGATCACGATCGAGGGGGCCGAGGACATGGATCCGGCCATGGTCGTGGAACGAGCCCGCGCCTTGGTCTCCGACTCGCGGGTCGAGCAGGCGGAGGGCTTCCGATGGGATCGGCTCAATCTCTATCACCCATCGGTCCAGGCGCTCATCCATACCGCGAAGACGCGGTCCGAGGGGGCCGAGATCTGGCCGGCGGCGCCGTGGGTCACTCCGTCCGGACTGTTCACGCGTGCGCTCGGCATCCCGCTGGCCGAGTGGACGGCGCCCATTCCGACCGGCACACGCGCCCGCGCTCCAGGCCTCGAAGCGTATCGACTCGTTGTCGACGAGCTTTCGGAATTGTTCGTGCGAGGTGTCGAGACCAAGTAGGTCCCGCGCTCCGCAACGTACTCGATCGTACGACTCTGTACCCCCACGATCGCGCAACCCGCGACAATCCCTTGTGACTGAATAATTACCGATGCCATTAACCGAACTGTTGCATCGCGTTGAAGGGAAATCCGACAGGGGTGACATCCATGGCACATGGTATGCGGGGATTCACGCGACAGGGGGGCGGCCGTTGTACGACGGTAGCCTGAGGTGTCTTGAGATGATGAGAAAGCTGGGCGTGGTAGCGGCAAGCCTCTTCATCGCGCTACTGCCAATGCTGATCGCGTAGCAAGCAGCGAAGCCGGGGCGGGGAAGCCCGGCAGGCGCTGATGACGCACTTGCGTCGCGTATCGAAATGCCCTGACCCCCCACGTGATACGCGACGACACCCCCCGGGAGCCCCACGCTCCCGGGGGTCTTTTTTTGTGTCCAAAGTTGGAGTCGCGTGGCCTTGCGGGTGAGACCTACCTGTCCTGACGCTCCCGCAGCTCCCCAAGCGAGTAGAACGTCCGCCGCCAGACGACCCCTCCCCGCGCGAGCGTCAGCAGCGTCGAGCGAAGGAACGCATAGGAGAAGAGGATCCCGCCCAGCGGCATGAAGACGACCTGCCACGGCCGCACTCGGACGCTCCGCGATGCGACGAAGTAGGCGAGAACTGCGCCTCCCCACGCGAGAAGCGCCGCGACCTTCGGGAGCCATCCCGGCAGGAAGAGTCCGAGCACGGGCATGACCGCGATCGTGAGCTGCGCAACCACGGCGAGGAGCGCGGGCGCTACGCGATAGCCGACGGCGGCGAACGCGTTCTTCTCGACCCCGCGCACCAGCCCTCGCACGCCGATGTGCCACCGCACGCCGACCAGGCCCGCCGGGAGCGCGAACGCCTGGCGCGCTCCCCTTCGCTTGAGAAGCCGTCCCAGCGCGAGATCGTCGATCAGCTCGAACCGGATCGCCCCGTGCCCGCCCGCGCGCTCGTAGAGGTCGCGACGGACGAGGTTGAAGGCGCCGATCCCGATCGAGCCCCTGGATCGCGGGTCCTGCGCCTTCCAGGGCTCCTGGCTCACGTGGAACATGATCACGAAGTAGGCGATGAAGATCGCTTCGCCCAGGGTCTCGACTTCGAGGTCGGGGCCGACCGCGATGTGGTCCCTTCCGTCGCGGGCCGCGAGCGAAACCGCGCGGCGGCAGGCGCCGGGTGCCAAGTCCACGTCGCCATCGGTGAAGAGGAGCCACTCGGTCGTGGCGCGCGCGGCGGCCGCGGCGAGCGCGTGCGACTTCCCCGTCCACCCGCTCGGGAGCTCGTCGATTCGCGTCACCGTCAGACGCGGATCCTCTGCGGCGAGCCGGCGGAGGATGTCCGCCGTGGCGTCGGTCGAGCGGTCGTCGACCACCGATACCGTGAGCCCGGGATAGTCCTGCGCCAGGAGCGAGCGCGCCGCCTGCTCCACGCGCCCCTCTTCGTCCTTGGCCGCGACGATCACCGTGAGCGAGGGGAGCTGGACGTCGGGCAGCGGCTCGACGCGCCCCAGGCTGGCGAGCCGCCGGCCGCCGAGCGCGAACCGGATCGCGAGCACAGGCCACGCCACGCCGGTGATGACAGCGAGCGCGGTCCCGATCGATTGACACGCCCCGCCCAGGCCCATAGATTGCGAGGATGCGCGACGCGCGTGGCTCCGATCAAGCGCTCGACTCAGGCGTCGCGAGGCTCGTCACGCTGTCGGCCGCGATCGCGGCGGCCGATTCCGAATCGGTGGCCCGGGAAGCCGCGCTCGCGCTCGAGTCGGGCGTCGCACCGGCCGCGCTCTACGAAGCCATTCTCCAGTCCTATCTCTTCGTCGGCTTTCCGCGCGCGATCGAGGCGCTCTTCGCGGCGCGCGATGTGCTCGAGCGCGCCGGCGGCGTTCCCGAGGCCGCAGCGGCGGTCGATCCGGCGGGGTGGGAGCGCGCAGGCACGGAGCTCTGCCGGCGGGTGTACGGACGGAACTACGAGAAGCTCGTCGCGACGATGCACGGGCTCTCGCCCGACCTCGCATCCTGGATGGTGCTCGAGGGCTACGGGAAGACGCTCTCGCGTCCGGCGCTCGGCGCGGTGGAGCGCGAGTACGCGGTGGTCGCGATCCTCACCGTCACCGGCGCGTGGCGGCAGCTACGGTCGCACGCGATCGGCGCGGTGAACGTCGGCGGCACGCGCGCCCAGGTCCGCGAAGCCATCACGCTCTGCGCTCCGTGGGCGGGCGCCGCGGTCGTGGAAGAAGCCCTCGGCGTCACGGGACTCGACGAGAATGGCGGACGCTCCGACCAGGGAGGATGAGGTGCTCGATCTCGACTTCGTGAAGTCGCACGGCCTCGGCAACGACTACGTCGTCGTGGACGCCGCGCGGTTTGGGATCACGCTCACGCCCGAGCGCGTGCGCCTCCTCTGCCACCGTCATCTTGGCCTCGGCTCCGACGGCATCCTCGAGGTGACGGCGGCCGACGATCGCTTCGTCGTCCGCATCTGGAATCCCGACGGCTCGCTCGCCGAGCGCAGCGGCAACGGGCTTCGCATCGTGGCGAAATTCCTGAGCGACCACGGCTACACCGACGAGTCCGCCTTTTCCATCGAGACGGTCGTGGGCCCGGTGCGCACCGAGGTCTATCGCGCCGACGGGCGCGTCGAAGCCGTGCGGCTCGAGATGGGAAAGGCGTCCATCGACCGCGCCGTCACGGCGCTGCCGGTGCGGAGCCGGAAGCTCGACGTGACGGTCGTCTCGGTCGGGAACCCCCACTGCGTGATCTTTGGCGAGCCCCACACCCGGAAGCAGCTCTTCGAGCTCGGCCCGCAGGTCGAGAACCACGCGAGGTTTCCCGCGCGCATCAACGTCCAGCTCGCCGAGATCGAGTCCCGCCGCCGCGTGCGCGCGCTCGTGTGGGAGCGCGGCGCGGGACACACCCTCGCGTCAGGCACGAGCGCCTGCGCCGTGGCCGCGGCCTGCTTCGACCGCGGCTTGGTCGGTAACGCGGTGACGGTGGTGATGGAGGGGGGGCAGCTCGAGGTCGAGGTCGCTCAGGATCTCGCGATCATCATGACCGGCCCCGTCGAAGAGGTCTTCGAGGGCACGCTGAGCGCCGACTTGAGACGGCGGCTCGCCGAGGTTCAGTAGCGGGTCTCGCCCGGCTTGCCTGCGGCGCCGGAGCGCTCTCCCTCTTTCGGCCACACGATACGGCTCGAGATGAGGAGCGCTACGCCCACGAAACCCGGGACCACGCCAGCGATCCAGTTCGACTTGTCCGGCTCGACGAAGGCAAAGACCACGCTCACCCCGAGACCGATGGCGAGCAGGATGAGCCCCCCGATGAGGAGTCCGTGCGCGCGGCGAATTCGAGAGCTTCCCAA
>Ga0111539_10001109_pt1 | contig 35530 bp, 62 predicted proteins | sample RhiMethybrSRZTD1_FD_79667 | JGI IMG/M metagenome (GOLD analysis project Ga0111539, IMG submission 79667) | Populus rhizosphere microbial communities from Tennessee, USA - Rhizosphere MetaG P. TD hybrid SRZTD1 (version 2) (version 2) | ecosystem: Host-associated > Plants > Roots > Rhizosphere >...
CTACGCCTCGCTCACTCTGCAAATTGAGAGGGGACTCGAAACACTTGATGATACGGGCGCACTCCGCCAGGCATGGCAAACCGCGCAGGATTTCAAACGCAACGGAATGCAGCGGTTCAAGAACCTGGACATCCTGCCGATTTTGAAGGAGCAGAATCAGGCGGGTGCTTTGAATTTCTACGAGATTGTCGACCGGGCCAGCCGCGATCAGGGAGTCTGGTCGACCTACCGGGATTTCTTCGGAGCGCAAAGCCCCGAGATGGATCACCTCCGCCGTTCCTACGCTGATTCGCTGATCGGTCGCACTCTCGGGAACAACGCCATTAACATGGATCGGTTCGCGAAGCGCCTGACGAACGCTTTTGAAAAGCAGCCCGATATTGTCGATGACGTGTTCGGTCAGCAAACCGAGCAGTTGCTTGCGATTGCCCAAGCCGGTGGAGCTGCCCAAAAAGGAAAACTCTTACGCAATGTGGATGCGGTGGAACTGGCGGCGCGGATCGATCAGGGTTCGCTCACCAAGGAATCGCTGGAAGACCTCGCCACTTTGCAGGAAGCCAGGGAAATCCGGTTGCGTAATACCCACCTGGATCAGCTCCGCAAAGGTGAGTTCCGCGACGAGCCGAGCAAGCTCGTAGAAAATCTGATCTTCAGTCCAACCAGTGAGGTGCGGGACGTGCGGGAGGTCATGAGTTTACTCAGCGACCGGCCGGACATCATTGACGAGATGCGGCAACGCACCATCTTGCGGATCTTTCATGAATCAATGGGTGGGCCGGAAGGCAAAGAGCGGCTTCATTCCGCCGCGCTGCGCGGTTTCCTGCAGGATGATCCCAGCGGGGACATGCTCTCCAGTCGTATTCACGCCCTGGTTGGGGACGAGACCATGCGTCGGCTCAGAGGCATTCATGACATAACGCGGCCAGCGGATATCGTGGAGGGCGCTTTCAAAGCGGCAGGCGGGATCAGTGCGGGAATGCAGATTGCCACCATTGAGAAGGAACTACTCAGCCCGACCGGCATGGTGGGACAGATGGGCGGGATCCTGAAAAGCTTCCTCCTCGCGGAATTGTACAAATTTGGCCCAACCCACAAATGGATCACCAACAATGCATTTGGCCTCACGGGTAATATCGCGGATCGAGCCGCGTTTGTGAATGCGTTCATCGCCGGTGCCCCGATCATGCGCGACCTGGCGACGTTCTTTGCGACCGAAACAGAGTTCGGGACGGCGGCACAGATTGGTGCCGCCAAAGCCACGGACGCAGCACGGATGGCGACCATCCAAATCAAGGGCGCGATAGACGCGGATTTGCGGACGGGAAAACGGGAGGAATTGCGAGCGCAGCAGACGCGAGTGCCGACCGGGACCACAGAGGAAATTCAGAGGGCGATGACCGCGCCCACTCAGTGAGAGATTTGGAGCCGGTTTAAGGGTCGAAAATCTTCTGACAATTCTGACAGTAAACTTGCGTGCAGGTTCGTTCTGGCGACTTTCTGACAATTTGGCCAATAGTGCGTTTCACCCAATATCCATGCGGTCAGAACGCACTTCCACGCACCTACGAGAAATGCTTTTTTAAGGTTCGAGTCCTGCCTTTGGAGCCATTTTTATGTACCTCTCCCACAACGACTTAAGTGTGAGTTCGAGATTTTTGATTGTTTTTTTCTGTAAACTTTCTGACAGTAACGACCGGAAATGAAATTACCCAATAGCTTCCCCTACGTTGTTCAAAAAGGCAGTTCGATCGTGCGGATCTACCGGCCGGACGAGAATGAATTCACGATCGTCCACTACGTCGGTGGCGTGCGGAAACGCGAAACCAAAAACACCTGGGAAAAGGCCAAGGCGCGAGCGGATGAAATCAACAACTCGGTCAAGAATGGAGACCTTCAGGGACTGGCCCTCTCCAACGCGGAATGCGTCGAGTTTGCCCGTAGCCGGGAGGTGGCAAAGAAACACGGGAAAACGGTCGATGAGATCGCCAGGATTTTCGACGAAGCAACCTCTCTCCTCGGTTCCACATCCATCGTGGAGGCGGTTCACTTCTGGGTGGAACGACACCCGAGCAACTTGAAGTTCCGCCGGGTGGAAGACATCGCCAAGGAGATGCTGGAGGCCAAGAAGAAGGACGGTGTCACCGATGCTTACTGCAAGACTCTCGGGCATTACCTCACGACATTTTCGAGGGCGTTTCAGCAGGAGATTCACACCGTAACCAAGGAACGTATTGATGCCTTCCTGCGAAGCCTGCCCCAAATGGGGGGACGATCCCGCAACAATTACCGGAACGGGATCATTACCCTCCTGCGGTATGCGGAAGACCAGAACGCAATCGTGAAGAATTCAATCGATTTCAAGAAAATTGCCGAAGCGAAGGAGGGTGAAGTGATCGACTCGGAAACCTTCACCCCTGCTGAGATGAAGAAGCTTCTGGCGACGGCGCTCCTGCCTCGCGAGAGCTTCCCGCAATGGTATCGCCGGGATGTGGACGAGGGGAAGTGCCTGCTGCCCGTCCTGGTCCTGTGCGCCTTTGGGAATATGCGACCCGGTGAGGTCATCCGTCAGAAATGGGCCGACATCAGGAACGGGTACATCAAGGTCACTGCCGCCAAGGGTGGCACCAGAAGGAAGCGCAACATTAAGATCCGCGAGAATCTCCAGGCGTGGCTGAATCTCTGCCAGCCGACTCCAGGGACCGAAGGATACGAAGAACTGCTTTGCTGCACCTACCAGAAATACGACGAGGCACTGGTCCGTCTGGCCAGGCACGCCGGGGTGAAATATAAAAAGAACGCGCTCCGAAATTCCTGCGCGTCTTATCGCGTGGCTGAACTGATGGACGACAAGGGCGAGGCTGGGTCCGTGGGCGCGGTGGCGCTGGAATCCGGCAACACGGAAACGATGATCCGCCAGAATTACCTCGCGCTCAAAACGCCTGAGGAAGCTGCCGAATGGTTTGGCATCCTGCCAGAGCGGAAAAAGGTTATCGCCATGCCGGGCGCGAAAGTCGCCTGACCGGATCTTGTTCACCAATTATTCACGGTGCATCAGGGAAACTGCGGTCATGAATTTAGTTCGGGTACGTAATTAATGTAACTTGCGTGAGGACGGGAATGGATTGTAACGTTTAAGTGAAGATTTTTCACGGCAACATGAAAACCTCGAAACCTTCCTTTCCGAACCTGCGAATCGAACGCATTCCATCGGCTCCAGCCTCCGCCAGCCAGGAGGAACCGTTTTACTTCGTCTTCAACAAAAAAGACCGCACTCGCTATGAGCTGCGGTCTGATTCGGATGTGTGGGTGGTGGAGTTACCTTATCCCTGCCCCCCGCCGGTATAACTCGGGAGGGTGCGTACCTTGCGAACGCGTTTGGGTTTATCGAGGATGACCGTGGACTTGGCATAAGAGCCGGTCAGCTTGGGGCCAGGAGCCGGGTCGGTGCGCATCCGCACCAGGGTGGCCTCCCGCATCAGCGAGGATCGATTCATCTCCCGGCCCAACATTGCCCAGGCTGAGATGTAATCATCCATCTCCTTTAAAAAGTCCTTCCCCACCCGGACCCGCAATTCCTCCCCCTTCACATCGCCGGGATCCAGTTTTTGTCTCATTCGCCTTTTTTTTAGCATAACTATTTTGGGTTCACTGTCTGTACAATGATCCGACACGGCATCCCAATGTCAAGTACCAGAAAGGGATGCGTACTTCAACCTAAGGGAAACTTTTCGTTGACATAAGAAAGGCACTGGTTCAATGTGCCTACACAAGGGAACTAGGGTGCCACGATGTGTTAGCAGTATGGTTTGTAACAAACTACCTAGGAGGCGGATGCGAAGGAAGCAACAATCACAGAAGCTGGAGCAGGAGATGCGAGTCCGAATCAGTGTGGAGTTTCAGGATTCGGTGCGCGGTTACATCGACGCTTTCAATGAGGATCGTGAGATCAACCCCCGCGATATCGTCTCACCTAAGCCGCTGAACCTCTCCTGGATGGTGCGCGAATCATTGGATCGATTCATGCGAGCCAATCCGGTCAAGGCCAAGAAGGTGGAGTGATGTCGGAGGAAAGGACCATGACCAAGGAGGATGTGGCTCAATATCTCCGTTGCACCAAACGCACCGTCGAAAAACTGATGAAGGATGGTAAGGTGCCATATTTTAAGATCGGCAAACTGGTCCGGTTTGATTTCGACCGCGTCAAGGAGGCGCTGGTGAAATGAATGTCGTCGTGGGTTGTTGGTTACGATTCCACGATGCGGGGGACGGGACGGTTCATCGCTCATGTCCGTCCTGTCCTGTCGATGTCGTTCTCGCGAGAGGACGCTACGTGGTGACCTGAGTGGGTCACCAGGGCGGGGGTGGTTTCATCCTGATCCCCCCGCCTCTGGAATTTCCACTCCTGCGATGCCTTCGAAGCAGCCGCTCATTTTTGGCGGCAAGGGGCAGGAGTGGCGCAAAACAGATAGAGACTATGAACAGCACTCAACAGGCGAAACCACAGGCCATAGCCCCCAGCACCAGGAAGGATATACGTGCGGTCATCAGTTCGATGAAGGACCAGATTGCCGCCGCGCTCCCCAAACACATGTCACCGGACAGGATGATTCGCGTGATGCTGACGGCCATCAACAGCAACCCAAAGCTACTGGCCTGCACGCAGGAATCACTGCTCGCGGCGTTGATGAAGTGTTCGCAATACGGGCTGGAGCCGGACGGGCGGCACGCGCATCTGATCCCCTACAAAGACCACTGTCAGCTGATCTTTGATTACAAAGGCATGGTGAGCCTGGTCCGGCGCTCTGGGGATGTGACCGATATTCACTGCGATGTGGTGTACGAGAAGGATGAGTTCGAATATTCCTTCGGCAGCGAAGGCGGGTTGCGGCACAAACCGAACCTGAAGGATCAGGACCGGGGCGAGATCATGTGCGCCTATTCGTTCGTCCGGTTGAAGGACGGCGGCGTGTCCTATGAGGTTCTTCCCTGGTGGGAGATCGAAAAGGTGAAGGAAAATTCGCAGGGATATAAAGCGTTCAAGTCTGGATCTACCCAATCCAATCCATGGGAGAGCAACTGGTCGGAAATGGCGAAAAAAACTGCCTTCCGCAGGCATTCGAAATGGCTTCCGCTGAGTTTCGAATTGCAGGAGCAACTGGCGGACGATGCCGACAGTGAGGAATCCCGATTCGCAGCCGCGAAACCGGTGATCGCGAGCGCACCTTTTGAATTACCACCCCCACAGCCAGTCGAGGAGGAACCCACGCAGGAGCCGACTAATGCACCGGCTCCTGCGACCACCGGACCCAGTCGACCGCACGATGAACTGCGCGTCTGGCTCGAGGACAATAACTTCACGGCGGACGACTTTCTCCGCTGGGCCGAAGGTGCCGGTCACATTCCACCGGAGACCCCGGGTCTCACAGACGTGCCGGACGACACGGTCAAACGCCTGCTCCGCGCCAAGGGCGGATTAAAGAAGGGTCTGAACGACATGAAGGAGGCACTGCCGTTATGAGTGAGGAGGCATTGATCGAAACCAATAGTGGCCTCTATAGCGTTTCCTTCACGGACAAAGCGCACCAGCGACGGCAGGAGGCGCTGGACTCTGCCGCGCTCATCGGCCGCGTCACGAATGCCGCCGAGAACGAACTGGCCGTCGTCAGTCAGATGCAGCTGCACCTGGTTGCGGCGGATGTGGAGAAGGCGCGGAAAACAGCCAAGGAACCGGTCCTCGCGTATGGACGCGCCATCGATACTGCCGCCAAAAATTTCGTGGGTGATATTCGCGAGGAAGAGAACCGCATCGCGGCTCTCGTCGGTGAATGGCAGGCATTGCAGACTTCCAAAATGCTCGCCGCCGAAGCACTTCGGGTCGCGGAGTTGAACGAGATCGAGCGGCGCTGCCAGGAACAAATCGCGCAGGCGCAGGGAATTGATGAGATCGATGCGATCCGTGCGCGTGCCAATGAGGAAGCCGCAGCAGTGCCGGTCGTGGAGACGACCACGGTGCCGGGCCAGGTCGTGCGGGAGGATTGGGACTTCACCGTGGTGGATATCTGGCTGCTGGCTCGCGCTCATCCGAACTGTGTCAGCATCGAGCCGCGCCGGTCCGAGATTCGCGCTCTGCTCAATAGCGGGATCACCCCGGCGGGAGTGAAGGCGGAACGGGTGACAAAGGCTGGCGTGCGCGTCCAGAAAGAACGGGAGGCATTGAGCGTATGAACCGCAAACTACCCTTACAGGAACGATTCAACCAGTTTGACGAGGCGAATCCCCACCTCTGGAGGCTCTTCAAGGAGGCGACCTTCAGGGCGATCCGGCAGGGACGGACCAAGCTGGGCGCAAAACGAATCGCGGAGGATTTACGCTGGGACAAGCAGTTTCACACGTCCGGCACCGAGTTCAAGATCTGCAATGATTTCGTGGCTTATTACGCCCGTAAATTTATAGCCGAATTCCCGCAGCACGAAGACATCTTCGAACTGAGGCGCGTGCAGGGAGATGCGGATGACGGCCCGGTTCGTCCCCAGCGGACCACGGATCAACAACTCTCACTCTTTTAACCATGGGTTACTTCCCCAACGGCACCGCAGGCATGGAATACGAAAACTTCTACTGCTCGCGCTGCGTTCACCAGGATGGACTCGATGGCAACTCTGGCTGTGTCGTCTGGCTCGCGCACATGCTCCATAATTACAAGGAATGTAATAATAAAGATTCGATTTTAGATCTGTTAATCCCGCGCTCCGCTGACCGTCTCGACAACGGCCAGTGCCAGATGTTCCACTTGAAGTCCGGCGCGGTGCCATTGCCGCCACCGGATTGGACAGAGCAACTCCCCGCATCATGAATGACATGCAGACAGAGTTCGGGTTTGATGGTCACTGGCATGGTGCGGTTTCTGGTAAACCGCTGTTCGATCCGAAAGTCTTCGTGCCAACTCCCAAAACACCCGGGAGACGCGGTTGTAAGCGTTTCAAAGAGCTAACAAAAGAGAATCTCAAGCAAAACATCACGATCAACGTCGATACCGGTTGCTGGATATGGAATGGGGCCAAAAAAGGTGGCTATGGCATAAAACGCATAAATGGAAAAGATATACAAGTTCATCGTCTCAGTTATGAGTTATTCCACGGGAAGATTCCAGAAGGGAACATCATCCTTCATACGTGCGACAATCGGCCATGCTGCAATCCAGACCATCTCCGCGCCGGGACACAGAAGGAGAACGTAAAAGACTGCTGGAGCAAGGGGCGACACCCTATGGGAACCTTCTCGCATGAAGAAATCCGTGAAATTAGAAAACTTCACAAGGAAGGGTATACCAATAGGCAGATAGCTAGACGCTTAAAAGCGCATCTGGGGGCTATCTGGAATATAATCTCCGGGAAAACGTGGAAGCACATAACATGAATACCCTCGTCGCCATCGATCCTGGTGCGTCCGGCGGAATCGCCTGGTCAATGAACGGGTCGGTCGTGACAGCACCGATGCCGGAAACTCATGGTGACATTCTGGAGTTACTCCGTGAGATCGCGGTGCAGGCGCACAGTGAATTTAAGTCCGACCCGGTCGCTTATCTCGAGGAGGTGGGCGGATTCATCGGTCGGCAGCAACCGGGATCAGCCATGTTCAAATTCGGACGTAATTACGGCTTCCTCCTCGGCACCCTCATGACCTTGGGGTTCCGCGTGGAACTGGTCCGGCCACAGAAATGGCAGCGCGGCCTGGGCAACGGGACCAAGAGCGGGTTGGAGACCCGGGAGTGGAAGGCGAAGTTGCGCGAAAAGGCGCAGCAACTCTATCCGACACAAAAGGTGACGCTGAAGACGGCGGACGCGCTTTTGATACTGGAGTATGGAAGGAAGACCAATGGCCTGGATTGAATCACATCAGGAACTGCTGGATCACCCGAAAGTACTCGGGCTGGCTAGCGATATGGGGTGGGATAAGGATCTCGCCATTGGTAAGTTGCATAGATTTTGGTGGTGGAGCCTGGACTACGCCGCCAACGGAGACCTGCGTCGGTATAATGACGCACAGATCGCTTTGGGAGCGGGTGTTGACGCTCAAGCAGCAAAGCGGTTTGTCGAGGCGATGAAGCGATCGTGTTGGGTCGACTCCACGCCTTATTTCCGAGTTCATGACTGGTGGGAATACGCTGGAAGGTTCCTGCAAGTGAAATGGAAGAATTATCCAGACAAATGGAGGGTTATCCGCGACTCCTACATTTGTTCAACATCTAACCCTGAACACGTTCCAAAAGAGGAAGCCCCTGAGGGGGGTTCTAAGAAACCCCCTAAGAACCCTGTACCTAACCTAACCTTAGCTGCTTGTACCAACCAACCCGCGAGCGCGACCCTGAACGATGTCCGCTTCGCGGCGGAACTAATCGGATGTCCGCAGGAGGAGGCGGACAGATTCTACCACCATTTCGAGAGCATGGGGTGGGTCGACAAAAACGGCAACCCGGTGATGAATTGGCGGAGCAAACTGGCCGTGTGGGCAGCGGAGTGGAAGCAGAAACGGTTCCCAGGGAGGACGACTTCAGTCTTCGACCTGAAGACGCAGAAGGAGGCCAAGGAACGCCGCATGGACGAACTGAAGCGAAAGCACTACTCGGATGTGCAGTCGCTGACCGGCGGCACTTACCAGCCCCCCGGGTGGCGCGATGAGGTGGCGCGGCATGAATTCGTGGACCTGCGCCGGGAGGTGGAGGCGTTACAAATCAAACTCTGTCAGACGGCATGAATACCGACATTACCATTGAAAAAGGTGTTCCGATTCCTCTGGAGGCGTATCGGCCTAGGAGGCTCACGGTCTATCCCATCGAAGCACTCGGCATAGGCGATTCGTTCGTGGTGGATAAGCCGAAGAAAACGGTGCAGACCAGCGTGATGGCGATCAATTCTCATAAGAAATTGGGCTTCCGCTTCGCGTTCTGGGAGGAGGCAAAGGGCTATACCCGTGTTTGGAGGACGGAATGATGGTTATGCCAGCAAATCATTCATCCCCGACGGTTCATTATTGGGCTGGAGCTTTTCCTGGGCGCATCGGTTGGTTGATCGGGCCGACGGCCATGGCGAAAACGAAGTTCCGCAAGTGGATTCCGTTCGCGCTGGATAACGACGCTTTTAGTGCCTGGACGAGCGGGGAACCGTGGAATGAATCAACCTGGCTCGAAATGCTGAAGGACGTCAATCGAAGCGGGTTCAAACCGCTCTGGGCACTGGTTCCTGATGTGGTGGCGGACAAGGAGGCGACACTGGAGAAATGGCGGAAGTACAGCCCGACTGTTGCAGAGTTCGGTTATCCCCTCGCGTTCGCGGTCCAGGACGGCATGACCCCACACGATGTTCCGCGCAATGCCGAAGTGGTTTTTGTTGGGGGCACAACCGAATGGAAATGGCGCACGGCGACGATTTGGGTGAGCAACTTTCCCAGGGTCCACGTTGGGCGGGTGAACTCGCTACAGAGGCTTTGGGACTGCGAGAAGATCGGGATTGAAAGCGTGGATGGGACCGGATGGTTTAAAGACTCAGAGCACAACGGGAAGGCGAAATTGTTAGAACTCTGGATTGAAGGAATGAAAGATCCACAAATCGAACTTTGTTATGAGTAAGACAGGACGCAAGTATGGAGAGATTGTCGCGGCGATCAGGGCCGTAATTTCAAAGACGGGATGCGTGAGCCGCACCGACCTTATAATGCCGCCCAGGCAGGCCGCGCAAAACCTTCGCACGTTATACCAAAAGGGAGAACTCACCCGCGCCTCAAAGCCGCAGATCGGTCGGAATTGTGATCCCACCATCTACGTGCCGAAGGTGGTGGCGAAATGAAACCAGTAATGCACCTGCTAAGTGGCGGTCTAGATTCAACCGTTTTGCTTTATGACCTTATAGCTCAAGAGTGCAGGGTTCACTGCCTTCTGATCGATTATGGACAGACGCACAAGCGCGAGCTGGAACTGGCAAAGTGGCACTGTTTTCAGACGAAGACCCTTTATACATGCGTGGTCCTGCCGCAATTAAAGGGATCGTTGCTGACGGACGGCACTGGATCAAAGATTGTCCCAAACCGAAACGCCATTTTCCTGAGTTTTGCCATTTCACTTGCCGCCAGTGCCAAAGCTGAAGCAGTGACAATCGGATGTAACAAAGATGACGCGGCCGACTTTCCAGACTGTAGGCGCGAATTTATCGAGGCGATGACCGGTGCCGCACGCGCAGCGGGGACGGGTGTAGAGGTGTGCGCCCCATACCTGGATTTCCCGAAACGGCAGGTCGTGCAGATCGGACGAAAGCTGTCTGTGCCACTGGATCACACATGGTCGTGCTACGCTGGCAATGTCGACCCGTGCGGCGTTTGCGATGCCTGCATTAAACGAGCGGAGGCAATGCAATGAAACGAAACCCAGTTGTGAGGATGGCCCGGTTGCGATGCGCGATGCACGCGCTGATCGCGGCAGGCGAAGCAGACCCGAACCTGCATTTTGAACCGGCCTATACCCGCGCACTCTCTAATTTGACCAGGATGCTGAACCAGTTCAAACAACAAGATCGAGAGGAGGCGAAATCAGAATGCCACTAAAAAAAGGTAAATCGAATAAAGTTATCGGCAGTAACATCCGCGAATTGAAGCACGCCGGGTTCCCGCAAAAACAGGCGGTTGCAATCGCGATGGATAAGTCGAGGAAACCGCGCAAGAAATGAGGAGTGAGTATGGATACCCCGACAGAAAAGGAATACACCCAATACCTCACCCAGATAGTGACTGGTCTACTGGCGAGCGGCCACTTCACGGTTGAGGGAGAGGGAAACACTCCACCTTCTGCGTACTACGAGAAACGAAAACGAATAGATACCAGGAATGTTCACTATAAACTTACCGTAATCAGCGAGGCAGCGGATATACTGGACAACGTGTTAGAGAAGGCGCGAGACCTGGTAGAGGTGGATCAGGAAATAGAGAAGTGCAAAGCCGAAGATGCGGTTTGGAGGAAAACGGAGCCATGACACATACAGCCCCGGATAGCGTGAAGCAATGGCGGCGCGAGTTAGGATGGGTTGAGGATACTATAAAGGATTACTCCACGGAACTGAGGAAGGTCAGCAAAGCTAGCCAGTTGCGGGATAATATTCGGCTTGAATTCATGAAACGATTCCAACTCACACGTCCTCGTAACTGGATACTGAAGGGCGACTACCTACGCGAGTACATACGACACAAACTGGGTGATCTCGATGACGCGCTAGATCATGTCGAGTTTTTTACGGCCCAACAAAGCGGCGGAGCAACACTATTGGTATCTCAGCCGTATGGATACGACAAGGCGCGGGTTGAAGCTATCGTCATTAAGCAGGGATGGGAGTTCCTGGATTTGGAGGAGTGGGCTTGGTACTATCCCGGACACGCAAACTGTTTTGGTATTCTCATTCCAAAGTCATGCTCTCTATTAAGAAAAAGGAAAAATTACACTTGTTACTACAAAGGAATTATCTAATGAGAATAGAATCAATACTTATTACACCAGAGATGGCTGAGAAATGGTATGCCACGAATGTGGCACACAACAGGCCAATCATAAGGGCGCATGTTAAATTTCTCGCAGAGGAGATTACGATGGGACGATGGAGGGAGAATGGGGACACGATCCGCTTCAACACGGCCGGTAAGCTTATCGATGGGCAACATCGGTTGCTGGCCATAATGGAGGCGAATCTTCCTGTCCAATCACAGGTTGCATACGACGTGACGGATGATGCTTTCCACACCATTGATGCTGGAGGCCGAGAAAGAAAACCAGCAGATGTCCTGTCCATCAAGGGAGAGGTCTGCACGAAAACGCTCGCCGCCGCACTATCGTTCGTGGGTCGATATTATAAAAATATCCTACCTGGCAGTCGTAAGTTCTCCACTGGTGAGATACTGGAACTACTTGAGCAATACCCGCGAATCCGAATCTCAGTGTCGCTCACTGACGCAGACAAGGGCTTTATCATGTCACCATCGATTCTAGCCGCGTGCCATTACCTCTTTGGGACCGTCAATAAGGAGATCGCGGATGAATTTGTTCACGCAATCAAGGCTGGTTCACGCCTCGATGAGACCAATCCATTTTATCTGCTTCGTGAGAGATTGGTTCGCAATGCCGCCTCCAAAGCCAAACTGCCATCCGAATATATCATGGCCCTGGCCGTGAAGGCATTTAACGCCAAGCTCACCAATAAACGTTTGGGCGTACTCAGTTACTCACCTGGGAAAACCGATGAGAAAAAGTTCCCGGCTGTCATGGCCCACGCTGAATTGTTAAAGGTTGCCTGAGCCATAGTTATGACCGACGGGACCATTGATATTCTCAGCCTCGGTGCTGGCGTCCAGAGCAGCCTGATCGCACTCATGGCGGCGAGCGGCGAGATCACGCCCATGCCGACGTGCGCGATCTTTGCCGACACGCAAGCCGAACCGCAGGATGTTTACGATCACCTGCACTATCTGATCCCTCTCCTGCCGTTCCCGGTGCATATCGTGACAGCCGGGAACCTGGAGGAAGACTTCCTGGCGGCACTGTCAGACCCGGCCGGACGCTGCGGTCAGCCTCCCTTCTACGTCTGGTCTGAGAAGAAGCAGATGGAGGCGGCGCTCTGGCGGAAATGCACCAAGGAGTACAAGCTGGATCCCATCCGCCGCAAGGTACGCGAGGTGATGGAGGAATGCGGGGCCGAGCATGTCCGGCAGTGGATTGGCATCAGCCTGGATGAAGCGCACCGGATGAAGCCCAGTGGCGTTCGGTTCATCACCAATGTCTATCCGCTCATCGACCGCAAGCTCTCCCGTCATGACTGTCTGCTCTGGCTCGAGCGGAAAGGTTTTAGGAAACCACCCAAGTCAGCCTGCCGCTTCTGCCCGTATATCAATGACGAGCGACTGCGCGAAATGCGCGACCACAAACCGGACGACTGGAAAAAGCTGGTGGCGTTCGACCGCGAGATCCGTAACCGGCAACGCGAAGTGGTCAACGGCGCGAAGATCACCGGAACGATTTATATTCATCGTTCCTGCAAGCCAATCGATGAGGTGGATCTCTCCACTGATCTCGACAACGGACAACTCAACCTGTTCGGCAACGAGTGCGAGGGGATGTGCGGATTATGACGGAGATCATCAGTCTTGGTGCCGGTGTCCAGTCATCAACAATGGCCCTGATGGCAGCAGAGGGCGACCTCACACCGATGCCGAGTTGTGCCATCTTCGCGGACACCCAGGCAGAACCGCGCGCGGTTTACGAATGGCTCGATTGGTTGACGACCATGCTGCCCTTTCCTGTTCATCGCGTGACCAGTGGCAACCTGACGGAGATATCCACCACCCCGAAGGTCAGCGGAGAAACTGGGCTGCTTTACTTGCCGCACGCCGTGCCGGTATTCATTCTGAATACGGACGGCAGCTTCGGCCAGGTGCTTCGTCAATGCACCGACAAGCACAAGCTGACTCCTATTCGCAAGGAGATCCTGCGGCAGATCGGCAGCGATGGCACCGCCCGAGTCTGGATTGGCATCTCCCTCGATGAAGTTCAGCGGATGAAGGACAGCAACCATTCCCGCATCCAGCATTCCTGGCCCCTGATCGAGAGGAAAATGAGTCGGCAGGATTGTTTGAAATGGCTGAACCGAAATGCCTACCCAACCCCGCCCCGCTCCGCGTGTTCCTATTGTCCGTATCACAATGACGCGGAGTGGCGCAGGCTGAAGACGGAACATCCCGACGCGTTTGCGGATGCCGTGAGTTACGAGCTGCGCTTGCAGGAAGCCTACAAACTGGTGCCCAGGCTGACCGGCACGCCGTTTCTGCACGCCTCGCGCAAGCCATTAACGGAAGTGGATTTCTCGACTGAAGAAGAACGGGGACAACTCAACTTATTCGGGAACGAATGTGCCGGACTGTGCGGAGTGTGATCAACTCATTCCCGCACCCGATGAAGGATGCGGAGTGAGTGGACTAAGCTGCTGCTGCCGGTGCCTGCTGTTTCGAGATTCGTCCCACCACCGACTTGGAGATCCCAGATTGCTCCGCGACCGCACGCACAGACAGACCCTGCGCGAGCAAGGCACGCACTTTGGCAACCTCCGCATCCGGCAATCCGGCCCGGCCGAACTTAACCCCATTCGCCTTCGCGGCACTGATCCCGGCGATGACGCGTTCGCGGATCAACTCGCGCTCAAATTGCGCGATGGCTCCAAGGATGTTCAACTGGAGAGTTGCCGCCGGATTGTTGCTCGATGTGTCGATGCCCTGGCCGGGAACGATCAACGCCACGCGTGCTGACTGGAATTCCGCGATGAGTTGCGCGAGGTGTCCCAGACTGCGACCTAATCGGTCCAGTCGGAAACAGAGTACCACATCAATCTTCCCTTTACGGACGAGAGTCATCATCCTGTCCAATGCTAGCCGACTGAATTTGCTCCCGCTGATCGTATCCATGAACTCTTCGATCTGTGTCCAGCCGCGCCTGGTGCAATACTCGCGCAGCTCCGCGAGTTGCAAATCGTGGCTCTGCTTGTCCGTGCTGACTCTGCAATAGATTGCGATTCTCATATTCTTTACATCCACCGTTCGATTTCCCGTTTTCGTTTCGGGAGGTCGATCAGGTGATATTTTCTCTTTTTGGGTTCTCAATTAAGCTGTGCGAAGGATTTTATACGTGCCAATGGTCCCGCTCATGCGAAATCGCGCATACACACACTCACTTACTCCAAGGGTTTCAATGGTACTTTCGGTGTGCCGCCCGTCGTGCTCCAGGTATTGCTCGATTCCGAGAAAAACAGCATTGGATATTGCCAGGTCGCTTCGCATTACATCCTGTAAACCGTCAAAGATGCGGAATCGTTTTCTCTGTTGTCCTGCGCTCATATCTTCGTCACTTGGTGCCCCGCGCTATGGTAATACGCAAAGAGCTTGTTTGTTTGGTTGGCAGTCAGGAGGTGTCCCTCGCGTCCCAACTCGATTTCTTTCAGCGTGAACACCTCGGACCCTTCGCACCATGTCCAAGATTCGTCCGTCACGACTTCGATTACCTTACCGATGGTCTTATTTTCAAAACGTGTCGCGATGTTCATATTTTATAAATCGTTGAGGTGATATCCACGCCTTTCACCGAGATCACCGGATTGTTCTCCAGCATGTGCTTGGCGAGCACCTGATTCATCTCCTGAACGACATCCCGCACCACCTGCCGACCGTCCCGGCGGATAAATCCAGGCTTGTCGATCAGATCGAATGTGAGCGTCACCCCTGTAACTGTGACCTGATGAATTTTCATTGGTTCTCTACCTCCACATATCCCGCTGCCCTGTCCAGCTGCGCGACGAGCCACACTGAAAGCTTCTGGCCGTTCGCCGCCCGTAAGTAGGCAGCTTTGCGCCGACTGGTCGTTCGCACCTTGATCGTGCTGTCGGCCGCGCCGTCTACGCTGATGGGTGGTCGACCCCGTCCCCGTTTCATTACTGTTGTCAGTTCTGTGTTCATTGGATTTCGGTAAAGCGCGGATCATCATCAGGAACATCATCAATCGGTCGCAGGATGGCCCAGGCGGCATTTTCATCCTTCTTCTTGACCTCCAGGATGGGTGCGTGGACCGATGCGCCATTCCGGCGCGAGTCAATTCCTGCCTCTGCGAGAGTTTTCTCTAACCACCGCAATTTCGGATCCTCTGTTCGCCTTGTGAACGTGACCCACTCTTTTTTGCTCATTGTTTTCATTGTTCTATCCACTGATTGCTGCGCCTGTCAGGGCGCAGAGTGAGGGGATTAGTCGCGTTCCCGTTCATCGAGACTCAGCCACTCCGTTGTCTTACAGAAGCTGCACTCGCAACCCGGAGCGGGGGCTGATTCCAAGTCGAGATATTCGGGCGATTCAGGTTTGATCCCGGCACCAGTCGCAAGGTCGATGGCGACTGCTTGGTAATCTTCACCCGCATATTGCCGACGATGCGATTCCGCCATGAGACTTTCTAGGTTGATCATATCGATTAACTGTTTTTGTTCTGTCTTCTGAAATTAAATCGTGCAGCACCCGCAGCATGGAGCATCAATGCATCGCCCCTTTGCATTCCGATAGAACGTACCACTGGCGAACACGAAAGTGTGAACCTTCGGCTCTGCCTCTGCCACTGTCCCAGGACGGTCCTGCGTTCGCGCCTGCCTCATCCTGTCCGCATCGGCCTGCGTCATTCCGCAATAGTCCTGCAAGGCACGCAGGGCGTATTCAAAGCCATCCTGCGTCACCGGGTCATTACGCACGAAGCGCAGATTTACCGGCCGGGCCAAGTGCCAACATTTCGCCACCGGGCACCACCAGAACCCGTGGTCCTTTAACATCCGACGGGTCGCACGGTCAGGCACTGAGGCGAATCGCACCTCCAACCGGGTGCTATAGCGATACGATGATGTGATCATATAGTTTGTGTCCTGCGATTCTGCTCGCATTAATCCCCCGCCGCAGCGCAGCAAGGGTTTGATGTGATCAGGCTTTCAAATTGACCTTGCCGCATGTGACGCACCGATGCGACCCATCGGCTTCCACGCGGTTATAGGTGCGAGTGTGGCAATGTTTGCACCGTTTGATAAACAGCTCACCAGCCTTGCGTTCAATGTGTCCTTTGCTCATAGCAGCCCTCCATCGTCGGTCATATTCGGGACCAGCGGTCGAATATGCGCCCCATGGATTGGTCGGTAATTGAGTTGTCATTGGACCTTGCCCTTAACGACACGCGTGTCCGCCCTGAATTCCTTCTCGGTTTTGGCAATCCGCATCATGTCGCCTTCCGCATACCAGTAATAGTGCCCACTCACTTCATTCCGGTAGAATTCCTGTATCGTCCCATCCTTCTGCGGCACCGGTTTGAATCCCATCTTTTCCAGATCGGCTCCACGAATCGGGGTGTGCCCCTCGCGTTCCAGGGCGATGAGCGTCTCTGCTGTCTTCTTCGTCTCTGCTGTCATAATGATCCTTTTTGTCTCTGCTCGATTCTGAGCATTCTCCGCACCCCGAACTTGCGTCCAGAGGGCGGAAAGATTCAGAACGCCTCCACACTCCACTTGATCCCGTCGATCACCCCACTGGTCTTCCCTACATTCAATTCCTTCTCTAATTTCGCTGACCACCGGTTGACCCCGTGATGACCCAACACCTCCACCAACCCATAGTCGCCATCGGTCGGCATAAACTCGCCGCCATCCCTGCGCCATGGTCGTTCGCCATGCTTCGTTTTGATGTAAAAGTCGATGTGTTCAGTCACACATTTGACCGGCGCATTAATCACGCGCATTAATGCCCTCGCCGCATCCCTCGCATCAGACCCCACCACATTGCTAGGCTCATGCGCGATGATGTAATTGAGTGCCTTTCGCGCATTGTCGAGCGCGGTTTCGATTTCCGATGCTGTTATAAGTTCCAGTGTTTTGCTCATGTTATTTCTTTCTGTTGCCACAAATTAGCCAAGCGGTTGGCTAGCGTCAAATTATTCTTTGATCTTTCTCGCCACAGGCTCAATTACAAACGGACGCAGCTTAGATTCTTTGCACACCTCAAAGAACAGCTCTGCATACGCCCAGGGCGCATTAGTGCCTTTGGGGGCACCCCGTAATGCGACCGATGGTGTCTGGACGACTTGCAGAAGATTCTGTGCGGTCATCCCGACCGTGCCCCCTTTCCGCAATTCGCAGATCGCGGCGAGAATATTCTCACGCAGCTGCGTTTTGAATTCGGGTTCCTGCGCTGGCCGATTTTTTTCTTTGCTCATAAGTTTTTTCCCGGGCCGTAGATTCAAAGTTTCTGTTTCCACATGATCACCCCATCCCCCAGCCCTCTCGCATCGCAGAACCGTCTCACTGCCTCCTCCACACTCACCCCCTGGGTGTAATAAAACTGGGCTGCGCCCCAGAATGATTCATGATCCTTCCCGTGAATCGTTTCGTTGCTCACGCCTGCCTCGAGACATTTGTCCTCAAAGTGCGACCCTCTGCGCCTGTCACGCGCAAAGGACCATGGCACTGTCGTCAGCTCACTTCTCAAACGGATTGTTCACCGCTTTACCTCCGCGCACCTCCACCACGCGAACCTTCTCACAACCCACTTCGGCATCGATGAAGAATTCCGCTTCCTCCCGTGTCTCCCACGGTCCTTCACAAATCGGCTCATGCCACCATGGATGCTCAGGGTCGAATTCATGGTCCTCATCCAACGGGATGACAACCCAGAAACCATCCGGTCCTGAAATTGTTCCAGCGATCTGCTTCAAAACGCCGTCGTCTGCACCTCCGCATCCCGCGAAACATTTGTTCAATTGGTCGGTGGTCATCGTCAGGATCTTTTTATTCTTCTTGCTCATGTTCGTTTGTTGTCTTCTGCCCTTGGGGCATTGGTGATGCCTGGAGTTACTCAGGCACCGCAATGGCTCAAGACTGCTTCTTCCTCTCCTCCGCAAAGATGTCGTTCAACACCTCTGTGCAGGCTAACCCGCGCACGTAGTCTTCAGGCACCACTTTCCAGTAGACACCCATCACGCAACCATCGACCTCGCCATCATAAAGCGCAGTCATCAGTCCATTGGAAAATGCCTGCACAAACTCCTCCCCTTTCGCATCAAACATCCCGTACTCGCCATCGCATTGGATAATGTCCTCTCCCTCCGTCGAAAACGGAACCAAGTCGTAAACCGTCTTGATTCTGAACTCCGCCGGTAGGCTATGTTTCTTATTGCTCATGTCTGTTATCGTTCTAATTCTGCGGGTCATTCCGCATTGCTAGAGGGTCGCATTTTTTTCATGGCCAGTGCCACAATGTGACCCTCACGCAATCCAGATTAAGCCGTTAGGCTGATTGCACCGACACTCGCCATGCTCGCAAGGAACCCCGACACGTAAGCAAACTTTGCGTCCCTGTCCTGACGTTTCTGCAGGTTCCAACCATCGGCAGCAGCAGTGCCCGGCGTTTGCGTTCCATGGATCAACAGCGCGAACGATTGCCCGACGTATTCGGCACCAAACGCGTGCCTGTCATCGTGGTCAATCTCCAGGGACAATGCCTGCGCCTCCTCCTCATAATTCACCACTAGTGCAGACTTCAGGTTATACTCCTTAATGAGGTGATCATGACGTCCGCCATACGATGCGGTCAGGCGCAGGTTTGACGGGATGCTGTCCAGTCGTGCGACCCAGAACGGAAGACTCTTCGTATAGGCGTAAAAGACACGGTCAGGAAACATACCTGCGACCGCACACCATGCATCGAAATAATCTTGCGAGAAGAAATCTCCCCCGGTGTGAATCCGGTAGAGTTGCGCCTCAGGTAACTGCGCAGAGAGAAGATAAACCATTTCCTCCACAGTCTTACCTTTGATAGAATCAAAATTGCTCCAGACCTTTTCCCTGACATTAGAGAATGCGGCTTCCAACGATGCCTTGAAACAACGGAAGACTTGATTCTTTCCGTTGGTGATCTTTCCCGTCTTACGGTCAGCTTTCGCTAGACACTGTTCGGCACCCGGACACGTATACCCGGCTGGTAAATCCCAAGTAACTTGACCGTCGACAAGCTTCGAATTCTCCAGTCCAAACTGGAGGACAATATCGGACAGAGTCTTTACCTCCGTCCTGCTTACTAGTGAAGTGACCAACATTTTGCTCATGTGCCGACAATATGCCTACAACCCATAAACAGCGCAACAATTATTTTGACCCAAATAATCACGCATCACGTAAGACCCTGAAACCACAGTTGTTTCCAGATCGGAGAAAGTTTTAGGGTTAACAGAATAACGCGTGCCTGATAATGTGCTTTCCATGGCTCGCACATTTGAAGCCGACTGGGGTTTGATTAAGACCCTTGTCATTAAAGGAGTTCCCGTCAAAAAGATCTCCGAACAATCCGGCGTCCCTGTCAACGTTATCGCCCAAAGGAAATATCGGCAGAAGTGGCGTTCGGAAATTACGCGTGCTAACGCTGTCATAACGGAAAACGTTATCACTGCCTGTGCGAGCACTGCAAAAGGACACGTAAATACCGTAATTCAATTGTTGGGTGATCACTTAGACGGATTGCGGTCGCGAGGTGTACCGATGAAGTGGGAAGACTTCGACACTGCGACTAAGATACTCGATAGACTGGATACTATAGGTCGACGTGCGCACGGGATAGACAACGATGGCGCAGGCCATGGTACAGCGGGTTTAGTCCAGATTATAATTCAAGCTCCAGCCCAGGGACAGTTTAGAGTCTGCGACGCTACTGAGGGCACAACTCTAGACGTTAATACGGTGCCTGATCAGACGGCCCGGTGAAAAAAAATCACCTCGCTTCTAACTCCAAGGTTAGACACTGGCCATAAAAAAAATCTAGAGTCTAACTCCAGCCCACTTACTCCACCCAACCGGTTCGCTACCGTGTCCCGTTAGACCCCTCAAATTCACCTTCCCTAAGTGCCCTAATTGCACAGGCTCCTACCCTGCTCCGACAGTGTCCCCAGTCGAGTAGCTAAGGGGACGCAAAGCACACCTCTTCACCCCAAATGGCTCCGATCTAATGGCACTGAGGTGATAGAGCCAAATGGCCAGTCCAGGATAGAGCCGAATGGCCCCACGCCGGCATAGATCCGTTTGACCCTGGACCGATAGGGTCGGACGGCCCTACCCCCTTCCCCCTTTCGGGGGGCGGCGTGCTTCCTATCCTCCCTCGCTAAAATTTCACCTTAAAAACCTTTAATGACAGCGATCTGTGGAGACTGGGAGAGGAGTCCGCATATATATGGGTGAGGGGTTGGGATGTGGGCAAGGGGTGAACGTGGGTGATTTTTTCAAGGATAACCCAGGCTCTTCGGCCCACGGGGGAAGGTGGAGGAGGAATGGGAGGGAGTCAACTCTGTGGAGCGTGGGGAGGGGGATGGGTTAGGGGGGTTGTTAGGGGAGGTGTTGACTGAGGAGGTGGGAGGTGGGTAGGGTGGAGGAGAGAAAGAGAATCGTATCTCCGACTTGCGTTAAAGACCCTGGTGCTGGTGGACGGTGCCGGGGTTCTTTTTTTCCGATGAGAGTTTTTGCTGACAGGAGGGTGAAAAGTGGGTGGGAGAGGAAAACTGGTGGGAGCGGAGATGTGGGAATGTGCTGACGGAATTTTGGGGGGAGGAGGGTAGTGGGAGGGATGGGGTCGAATGGCAGGGGTGAGATTCTGAAAAGGAATGTGGCGTTTCTGGGGCTGGGATGACCGGAGACGAATTTTTAGGGTGAGGGTGGATGAAGATGGTGGTTGGGTGGGGGTGACGCGTCTGAGAGGCAGCGGATGGAATGAGGGATTTGTTCCCCCTGTACCCCCTCTTTGTTTACATTGTACATGGGCTGATTTTGCTGACATTGATGACCGTCATCTTTTTAGGGTTGAAATGGGGGTGGAAAAGGGGGTAGGAAAGGAGGGTATGTATGGGAAGCATTTTGGGTCGATGTATACGGGGTCGATGGTGGGGAGTGGGGCGATTGTTTTTGCGGTTTGGGGGTATGTGATAGCGAATATGAGGCCGGATCGGCGGGTGGGGTTTCAGGTGGAATTAAATCCGAGGTTGCTGGCGGCGATATTGGGGGAAGAGGAGGTGGAAGTGGTTAAGGCGATAGGGGTTCTGTGTGGGCCAGACAAGGAGAGCAGGAGTAAGGAGGATGGAGGGAGGAGATTGAGGAGGGTGGGGCAGTTTGAGTATTTGGTGGTGAATGCGGCGAAGTATGCGGGGATCAGGAATGAGGAGATGAGGAGGGAACAGAACCGGGAGGCGCAGCAGAGGAGGAGGGAGAGGTTGAGGGGGGATGTGGAGCTGCCGAAGGGACCGCCGAAGACGATGGAGGAGAGGTTGATGGAACAGGGCCAGGTGGAGGTGGGGGTGAGCCAGATCAGTGCTGGAGAGGTGGAGGAGGGGAGGGTGAGGAGATGAACCAACCTGCCTGTCTTTGTTGCCGGAAGGATCCGTGCGAGTGCCGGGCCATTGTGGTGCCGGTGCATCCCGATGATGAGGATGTGCCGCTCTCGCTGATTTACTTTCCGGTGGGGAACGGGAGGTATGTGCGGATCACGGTGCCGCTGGCGTATAAGACGATGGATATTTTGCAGAATGTTTTAGTGGCGTGCAAGCCTGCGCTGGTGGCGGAACCAGTGGGAGATTTCGAGATATAAGGAAACCTATGACCTACCAGATTACAGCGCCGCATTTCGTGGCGGGATTTGAGAGGGATGATGAGACGGGTGTCGTCACTAATAGCGCCCCGATTATAAGTTATATGCGGTCCTGGTCCTATGACCGGATTGTGACCTATTGCGTGAAAAAGGACTGGAGGTTGGAGACGGTGATTTCGGACAGTGGGAGGGAGAAGCAGTAATGCCATCGGCGCGGCCCGGGGTCTTTGCCTTCTTCGGTCCTCGTTTTTAGACTCCCGCTGTCTTTATAATTTATGAAAACAAAAACGCAGTCCGATGGGTTCTACGATCCGAAACTGAGAGCAGAGATTGACCGGTTTGCGGAGCGGCACGGGTTGGAGCTTCAGGATGCGGTCACCCAGCTGATGATCGATGGATTGATGAGGATGGGCATTGAGCTGCCGCCCGACGTTAAGGCTCTGTACAAGGGTCCATTCAAATGACGACGACCGAATTCCCAGTGATCGGCTCACTCACACCCTGGGACGGTGGCATCCAGCCGACGAAGTTTCAGAAGTTTGAATGTGGCGGCATTCACGGTCTAGCTTTTGCCTCGGGAAAGGATTTGGAGATCATGGCGATTGTTGCCTACTGGCCTGGCTTTGGTCATTTCCGGGACTTCGTCATGGAGGCCAAGGAGCACTATGACTCGATCCGATTCTGGGCGGTCCTGGGCGGCAATCTCAGTGATGCTGCGATGGCGAAAATTCTTCCGCGCTACGGCTTCACGGAGGGCCGGGATATCGATGAGTATGGCGAGATGACCGACTGCTGGGACTGGAGTAAAGAACTCCCCCTGATGAACCACAAAGCAGAAAAGGGGATCGTAAGACTATGAAGAAGCACGCCTCCGTCAAAATGGAGGTGGACGGGAAGCTCGCTGATATTCCGCTGATCGGTCTGAAGCCTTCGTCCACGGAGGAACGCTGCGATCAGTGCCAGCAGACGTTTCACATGCAGACGGTGGTGCTGACGGAGGAGGGTTTTCGGTGCCCGAAATGTTTGGAGATATGAACAAGTGGCGCATGGCATTTCTTGAATACGGCAGGCATGGTGCGAACTGCCCAATGCCGTCGGCTCCTTGCGACTGCGGGTTTTCGGAACTGGTCGAGGAGGCGGGTGGTGGCGTGGTGACGACACCCGAGACGGAACTGTGGGCGGTGAAGGCGGAGTGCGAGCGACTGAGGCGGAGGTGTATTGCGCTGGCGACGGAGAAGATCGAACTGGAAACCGAACTGGCCGCGAAGATAATCAGGGTTGGCACTGACTAAAATGACACCCGAGTTATTCATCACGGAGAGCAACCGGATTGAAGGGATTCATCGTCCGGCCAGCAAAGCGGAGGTGGAGGAATACATTCGTTTCATGGCGCTGGCGGTTGTGACTGTTGAGGAGTTGGAGCACTTCGTGAGTGTCTACCAGCCGGGTGCTCGATTGCGCGACCAGGAGGGTTTGGACGTGCGCGTGGGAAAGCATACTCCACCGAGAGGCGGTCCAGGTGTTCGGAAGTGGCTGGTTACTGTTTTGAAGGAAGCCACCGTCATTGGCCCATACCAAACCCATGTTCTCTACGAACAGATCCATCCGTTCACCGATGGGAATGGCAGGAGCGGCAGGATGCTTTGGGCTTGGCAGATGCGCGATTTCCCGCTCGGGTTCCTGCATCATTTTTACTACCAGAGCCTGAGTGGACGATGAGCTTTATTCACACTTACAAGCTGGACGAACTCAAGCAGGTGGTGCTGGTGGAGGATCTCGAGGAGTGGTGCGTCGAACTCCAGCTCCAGGCGGAGGACAAAAGATGGAAGGTCGAGGACACGACCATTGAGCGCGGCGGAAGGAAGTGGCTCATCTGCACGGATTTTCTCGGGATCGATCACGGCTGGCCGAACAACCCGGAACATCCGCTCATCTTTGAATCGATGATTTTCGCGGAGGACGATCCGGCGATCAATCAGTCCATGATGCGTTACCGCACCTGGCGGGAGGCCAAGGCCGGTCATGCGGAGATGGTGGTGCGTGCGCTCAGTGGGGCGCTGGCGATTTTATGAACAGTGTCAAAGTCAAAAAGAGTCACCTACTGGATATTCTGAAGAATAACCGGCACGATCACCGGAACATCTTCATCGATGCCCAGGCTAAATATAAAGAGGCGGTGATTGCCGAACTGGAGAAGTCACTGGCGGATGCGCGAGCCGGGAAGCAGGTGGATTACATTCTGCGGCTGGTGCAACCGGAAGATCACACGCGGGATTACGATCGCGTCATTCGGATGCTGGAGCTGTCGATCGATGAGGTGATCGAGATGCCAGAGCGGGATTTTACCCAATATGTCCTGGACGAGTGGGCATGGTCGCATCAGTGGGCGGCGAGCGTGTCGAATTACTCCAAGCATCCGAAGCTGGGGAATGTGGAATGAGTGATTTTGATCTGCTCTTCAAGATCGCAGGAACGTGCGTCCTGTTTGCGGTTTGGGCGACAGGAGCAATCTTCACCGGTATGCTGATGGCACGCCTCATCCTGAAACTATGGAAGTTATGAAAACAGTTCTGCACACACCCGCCTTCGGGATCTACGACACGAAGGATCAGTGCTGGATGGGCAACGAGAACGGCCCGGTGACCTACGACACGATGCTGCTGGCCTGTGCCGCCGCGACGATTATCAACGAACAGTTCAGGAACTCTCGCGGACCATTCCGGTTCCGCGCCAGGGTGATTCCCGCCGATGTGTTCCAGCACAAGGACAAGATTGACGCACCGATGACCTTCACGGAGGCGCTGGACTCGATAGAGAAGAGGGCGAAATGATCAGAGCCACCCAGTCGTATGTTCTGGGTGGCTCCTTTGGGCGTTACTTGGAAGTTAACTTCTTCATTCCTCCTCTTCGTCGTCGTGCTTAATCCAAGGTCGATGCTTCCACATGATGTGGATTCCTAGGATCACGCAGGCAGCGCACAGAATGGCAGCGGCTGCGCTCACGAATGACTTCCCTTTACTGTCTTCATTGGTGGCTCAAGCTGCTTGGGTTTGATCTTTGGGAGTTGATCTTCGATTCGCTTCTCGGCATAACTGCCCGTTTTCTGGATGACATATTTCGCGATGTACGAATCGCCGTCGCGATATTCCTGTCTCTTCATGCCGCTCTTGAAGACTCGATAGCCAATCTGGCCATCGGTGAGAGTGGGACAATATTTCTGAATACAAGCGTTGCTAAAACCCATGCCTGCCAACACTGCTGCTCTCAATTGTTCTGGATCCTGCCAGTTGAGTGCGAGGCGTAAGGTGTGATTGGTTCTTCTTCTTGCCATACTCCCGTTAAGTTAAAGTTCAGCGCGGCAATCCCTGAAGAACATTCGCGATGTTCGACCAGGCAGTGATGGACTCACCGCATGTTCTACATTCCGTCTCCGGTGTGCCGCAGTGATGGCACAAGTAGATTGGCTTCCCACAACGAGGGCAATGCCTGATCGCCAGTGCGGGAGCGATAGCGATCGGATTCCTGCGAGTTCTTGTTTGAATCTCTTCGACTGGTGCATGATGTGCATTCGCCGGGACCGGCAGTTGCGAAGCTTGGGACTTCTCAAGTCGTCTGCGAACACCCGCGACCTTGGCGTAGACTGCTGACATAGTGCGTCCTCCTTTCAGCAGTATTGTCTTCCACTCAGGATGTTCACGCATGGCGCGAGTGAACTGAATCGTTTTCCCATTGGGACCACCAGCATACTCCTTGATGATCTGGTGCATGAGGTTCAATTGCTCTGGGGAGTAGCTCTCGTTCGAATTACTCCTATATGGAAGACTGCTCGCACCGTTCGCAGTCGGGAAGGCTCTTGCTGCCGGTGGATGTGCGCCTCCACGTTTCCCTACTACTTTGCCTTTTCGCAACGCGGCTCGCTCTTTGTAGACAGCTTGCTTGGCTGCGTTGAGACTCCCCTTTCGCCCCATCCGCTCGTAGATCATCTGCCCGATCTGCGCTGAGCTTTCATTGGGATGTAATGGTACCAGTTCGCGAGCCAGACTTGTCTGCGTGACCGGCCCTGTCGCTGTCGTCGTCTGCATTAACTTTGTCCTTCCTTTTTGTTGTTCTGAGATCTTGCTCAAAGGAGACTATATGTTCCTACGTTGTCGCTGCCAAGGGTAAAAACCATCGTAGAAGTACCCGGCCTGGCAGGTTGACACCCAACTGAGATTGAGGGAAACACCCATGCCAAAACCTATTGACCGCAGCCCGACTGGTGCTACGATGTCTGGACAGTGCCGGGGAAGGAATGAAACGAAAAGCACTCACTCAAACCAATCTCGATGAACTCGCCAATGAGGGATGCGATGTGCCAGGATGCAATCATGCTCATCTCGCCACCTGCTGGATCCAGGGGCGCTGCCATCCCAATGCGGATGTCCGCCTGCGGTACAATTCCCAGACCGGCCATCTCACCGTTTACTGCGGGGAATGCGACCGGCCCGTGGCGGAAATCGAAGTCGCGGAAAAATGAATGAGACCTGACTGTGCAACGCAGCCGGGCCACAGCCACCACTCTGCACCAACTCTGGTGGCACGGGGGTTCCGCCAAAGAACCCCCGACTTTAATTTGACGGTTAGCGAAGCGGTTCGTAAGGTGGCGCGGCAATGGATATCACCAAAGTGGAGAACGCAGCGGCAATCCTCGGACGGGTTGGCGGACTGAAACGCAGCAAGCGGAAAACACTCGCAAACAGAGCTAATTCCAAGCTGCCACGGAAGCGGAAGAGCAAGGAGAAAAAATGAGAACTGAGCCTGATCCTAAACTGGTCGCGATCCGCAAGGAGATCGCTGACCTCATGTCCAAACACGATATCTGCGGCACGGTCATTCTGGCGAATCAGAACGCGATCGAGCACATGACGATGTTCGAAGCCTCCTGGTCCTGCGCCAGTATCTTCCGCGATGAGGGCGGAGTCGGGATTAAAATCAATTCGACCAACCTCCCGGCGGATACAAAGAAGAAAATAGTCGAGTCGACTCTCGGCATGATCCTCGGACAACGGGATCTACTGGTGGAGCTTCTGGATGGGTTTAACACCATCACCAAAATGCTTGAGCAGCAGGACAACCTGTCGTTCGACCATGTCAGTCGGAGGGTATGAGAGAAGTCTCGTTCGAAATACAAATCCCGACCATGACAAATGAGGTCTGGGGGACCAGGCGACCCATCCTCTGCTTCAAGGACAGTGATGAGAGTTTGGTGGCGTGGTGCCGCTGGCAGAATTGGCTCATGGCTAACCCGCTCCCGAAGCGCGACAAATGACCCGGCTTTACCAGATCCGAGGTGCTCATTTCACGGCTGGGTTTGAGGCGGACACACTGCCGATGCCCACCAATGATGGTGAGATCAGCGGGGTGGTGACTCGGACGGCACCCATCCTTACCTATATGAAGCATTGGGGATTGAGCCGGGTGCGGGAGTACTGTGTGAAGAAGAAGTGGAAACTGGAAGAGGTGGAGATGGTATGAACGTTCTGATCATCTCACTCCTCATAACTTCCGTTGTGCTGCTGTTACTGCCGAGCCGCACTTCCAGAGATAAAACCAAACCACCTCCCGAAGAGGAGGAGCAAATATGAAAATCAAAATAACATTCACTGAGGAAGTCCTCGGGACCAAAGCGGCGAACAAAGATATCTTCCAAGATTTCATTGCGAGCAAGCACCCGAGTGGCACTCCCCAGCATGATGAACTCGACAACGCGGAACACCGGGAGGAGGCTGGGACCACAATTTTCCACCGGGAAAAAGAACTGCCCGGCATCTACGATTACCAGATCAAGGGGTTCTTCAAGGATGCGTGCGGCAGTTTAAATCGGATGGACAAGGAGTATCGCGGCAACCTGGAAAAGCTCACCGCCTATAAAACCAAAATCGACGGGTGCATCTTTGTCACACCTCGATTCATTCCGTTCATCATCGCGACTGGGGTCATGGACCGAGTATTGCTAGGAATCTGTGAACGACCGCTGAAGGCGGATACCGCGCAGGGACCGAGAGTGTCGCTCTGTCGGAGTGAAACCGTTCCCGCAGGCACCAGTATCGTGTTCGACATTCAGATCCTTGCCAAGGAACTCGTCCCCTACGTGAGATTATTTCTGGACTACGGAAAATTCCGTGGACTCGGCCAGTGGCGGAATTCCGGCAAGGGCCGGTTTACATGGGAGGAGATCGTGAAGCAGTACGGCGATAGCGAAGCAGAACGTCGCTTAGTGGAGGCGTAAAGCATCGCCATGCGACTCATAGCAACGGCGCAGTAGGGCGATGTTCCGCGCAGCAGTGGCGAGGCGCGGCCCGGCGGCGCGTGTCCCGGCGGAGCACAGCAATGGCATAGTACGGCCTAGCCTGGCGCAGCAGTGCAATGGCGATGCGAAGCAGAGAGCTGCAGAGCACAGCAATGGCAAAGCGACGTCACGCAGAGCGAAGCAACGGCAAGGCTATGCAGTGCAAGGCGACGGCGAAGCAGCGCCCAGTAGTGCGCAGCAACGGCAAAGCCATGTCACGCATTGTAGAGCGAAGCGACGGCAACGCACGGCACAGCATCGCAACGGCAATGTATCGCAGAGTAGTGCGATGCGACGGCATGGCCAGGCACAGCAGAGCAAAGTAATGGCTGAGCCAAGTGACGCCACGCACCGAACAGCGACGGCATCGCCATGCGACGTGCGGCATCGCAAAGGCCAGGCAGAGCACAGTTAAGCACAGCAATGGCACTGCGTGGCAAAGCAGAGCCAGGCAACGGCATGGCGACGCCAAGCACGGCGTAGCAGCGGCATGGCATGGCAATGCCCATCCGTGCTATGCAAAGCAACGGCGCTACAGAGCTGCCCACAGCGCAGCGATGGCAAAGCTGAGTTCAGCCTTGCTGAGCAGCGCAATGGCAAAGCAAGGGTGGAGGAGTAATACTCCTCCACCTATCCTTCCGACTTATGAAGAAGAAAACGAAGGGTATACCCAGTCTGGGGATTCACAACGCCCCGATGATCATGTGCAAGGACACATCCAGCGAACGCGCCCACCGTCGCTGGCGGCTACAGTTGGAGTCAAAGGAAGACCGAATAGCGCGGCTTTTTCATGGAAGGATGAGGGAGACCTGATCGGGTCGGGTCGGGCGGACATAAGTGGCGACCGGCACGGAGCGGGACGCGCCGAACGCATTAGTGGACTGAAGGTGGAGATTGGTGCGATCGGCTTTTGGCACGACGACCCGGGCGGAGAGGTTGGTGGTGAAAATGTTGGTCAGTGGTCGTCCGTTTTGGGCGATCTTCAGGTAATAGCCGGAAGCGCCGGGAGCGGCGTGCCAGGAGGTGGTGAAGGTCCATGACGAGGGTGTGTTGATGAGGAAATGGGTATGGACAGTGGGTGGTGAGAGGATTCCGAACATGAAGGTGGTTGGTAGGCTGAGTTCGGAATCCAGCCCGAGATGATTCACGACGGCGATCTGGACGGAGTAGGTGTTGCCCTTGACCAGATTGGTCATGGTGTAGGAGTTGGTGGCGACCCGCACCACGTTGGTCAGGCGGAGATTGGTATTGATCACGTAGAGGTTGTAATAAGCGGCATCGGGATGTTTTTTCCATGTGAGAATAACCCCGTTGCCGGTCATCAGGAGGGTCAAAGCCAGGAATAAGGAATTAGTCATAGTTATTCTGTGTTGTTGTTCGGCTGCTCCCCTGCCGCTGTTGGCCTGCGGGGAGCATACGCGGCATGGAAACAGCAAAAACAGCCGCTACCGAAATTGATCATCCCACATCCTCCAGTCCCCATCCTCCATCCATCGCCACACTGCAGACCGCATCCACCTCCAGTCCACCTTCATCCTGCAGATCCATAACCTGCTTTTTCCATTCGCTGGATTGCACCTGGGCGATCTTCCCTGAAATCATCAGTCCATTCCTCCGCGCCACTTCCACCACACCCACGACCGCATCCGCGTAGTCCGGCGAGTAACGCACCCGTTCCTTCATCTCGCTTTTCGGTTCGATCGTGAATTTTTTCCCGGCCATGTCATACATCCGCGAGCAGAACTGTTGCTTGGCTTCCCGGCCGAATCCCTTCAATTGGCCTGCCTCCATCATCTCCCGGGCCGCGAACCACATTTCGCACACGAAATTATTGTAGACTTCTTTCCCTGGTCTCCCGTCATTCTGGGCGCTCGACCTCTCCGTCGCGCTCGATCCCCAGGTGGTGTAATGAATCGCTGAACTCCATTCACTGGCCATGATGGCACCGACCCCGCGCCCCGTGCCGGTCGCATCCAGCCCGAAACATTCCGGCCTTATATTCCGCCGTTTACATTCCTCAATAACCCTCCGACCAATCTGGTAATCGATGTCATGCGCCGCCGCATTCGCATCGATCTCCATGTCGACCACCTCCGTCAGCTGCAGGGCTTTCTTCCCATCCCGGATATCGCCCATCTCCGCAATCTGCAGCACGCACGCATCCCCGCCGGACGTGAAGGACGGGTCCAGGAACGCGAGCTTCATCTTCTCACTCAACCATTCGAAATGGTTGTCCGCATCGCACCGATCAAAGAGTTGCTCGTTGAAGATCGTCTTCTCGATGCCGCTGGGCGGATGCGCTCCGCGACACTGGATCCAGTACTGCAACGTCCCCAGGCGTTCCGGTTTGTTGTCCTGCATCCAGTTGTCATAGGTGTAAATATAAGGATGAGCATTCCGCTTCAGCTTGACGTTGGGACTGTCTTTCCCGTCGAACCTCAGGATCACTCCACTCGGCAAGCCCCACTCCGCCACCGACCGGCTCCTCCATTCCAGCTTGTCCTCACTAAAAGTTCCCCACCCGCCTTCGGGCGTGATCGCTCTCCCGTGCGGATCCATCCGGCTCCACGGATTGCCAATGATGATCACCGTCACGTCGAGCGCACCTTTCGCGAGGTTGGGGATGGTTTCGAAGATTGCTTCCGGTGTCCCATTGGCTTCATCGATGATCAGCAGGATGCGCTTTGCGTGCATACCTTTCAGGTTGTGGATCGCCTTCTGCGTCTCTCCCATGGCCACAGCCAGCGCAAAGACAGCGTGCTTCGCGTCACCTTTACTGGCTCGCAATTCCATCTGGCTCTCCACCATGTGGCCCAGCTCCAGATGCTTGCCGCTGACTACGTCATAAGCGTTCTTCGCATAGTGGGAGACGACGGGCCAGATACGGTGCCGGATCATTCCAACCGTCGTGCTGGTCAGGATGACAATTGAGTTGGTCGGGTCCACTCCCCACCAGGCCATGGCGAACGCTCCCGCCGAATGCGTCTTCCCTGCGCCGCCGCATCCAGTCAGCCCCACATACCGGAAGATCGTCTCACCCACCTTCTCCACATGCTCCGTGTTCGTGAATGCCTTAAGCATCCTGGCCATCCACGGATTCCACCGGTCACTCGTCGTCACCAGAACCGACTTATCCTGAGCCACAACGATGTTCTTCACGAATTCCGGCCAGGTGAACCACATCAGCCTCCTCAGTCCCTCATACCGAACATCGCCATCGGCACCAAACATGAAGTCGCTCGCAGCCTGCTCCCGCAGTCCCATCACATGACGAAGCCCAGTCCCCGGATCCACATAAGCGGTCTTCAACTTGGCTAAATCCGGCCAATGGGTGGTCATTCTGGGCTTAAATCGGCGTTAACTCTCGTTAAATCAGATTACGGACGGTTCTTGGGCTTGACAAGCGTTATCGTTAAAGCCTATTACTGTATCGTTAACGTGCTGATTCGCATGAAACGCACCGAACAGATCGACAACGACCGGGAAGTGGCACTGCCACAGTACGGTCGGGACGTGTTCACGACCGTCGGGGAATTGAAGCTCACTCCCGAACAGGAGGAGGAGAAGAGGGACAATACCCTGAAGGCTTTACGGAAAGCAGAAGTGCTGCAGGAAACCTTGAAAGCCATGGCCCGGGTCGAAGCGCGACTGGAACTGGAGTTCCGCAAAATGGTTCCACTCCAGTTCAGCATCGGACGCTGGTGCATGGACAACGGCATCCACATCTACCGCGAGGGTCTCGAGATCGTCGTGAAGAAGATCGGTGGTCCCGTCATTTTCGAACTTCCGATTCCAATCCCGTACGGGATGAGCGAGGAGGCAGAAGAATTTCTGGATGAGCAGTTAGAGAAGGTATGAATTGAACCTTCATCTACCGAATCTCGATAATGTCCCGCCCGGCGGATGGCGCTATAAAGTGCCGGAAACCGGGCAGGAGTTCGAACAAGCCAGTCTCAGCGGTCTAATAGACGATCTCACCCGGCATTATCAGGTTAACGGTTACCCGCTTCCGAACGATCTGCCCCAGAGGATTGAGGAGGCGACTTGCGCTCGCATACCGGACTATTGCGGCGGCGAACCACGTCAACAGGACTTTCCGAAACCAATGGGATGGGTCGCTGGTCTCGCGCATTCGTTCCATGTCGTCCTGCAGGGCACCCGGACACTGGCCAATTGGTGGATAGTGGACGGTCGCAAGCTCGTTCCCCCCGAACAATCCGATGCACGCGCCAAAGTCTGCGTGTCCTGTCCGATGAATCAGGAGCCGCAAGGTTGCACCAGCTGCAATATGAACTCCCTCCACGCAGCGGCGCGGCTCATCACCGGATCCAGAGCGACCAAGTACGACGCGCAGTTGAAATCATGCGCGGTCTGTTTCTGTGATCTTCGGGCCAAGGTCAAGCTGCCCCAGGACACCATCTGGCGGAATATGTCGGAAGGGCAGAGAGAGAAGCTTCCATCCTTCTGCTGGTTGATCACTGAACAGAAACCGGTCCCGCTCCGTCAGGCTATTCCACCCCCACCCAGCCCTCCGTACAAGGCGAAGCCAAAGGAAAAGGCGAAGGAAAAGGAGAAGGTGATCTCAGTTCCACGGCATAAACCCAAAGAAAAAGCACCGACTCATGACAGGCATCCACCCGACAGACGCCGGACTCGATCTTGAGACCATTTCCGAAGAGGGAAAAGCACCAGAACATCGGCTTTGTTCCGCCAAACAAGCCGAAGATATTTACTGGCTTTTGAAAGACGCGGCGACCCCGCGCAATAATCGGGCTGCTGTCATCCAGGGAATGTTCGACGGGAACGCGCCTTATAACTCACAGAAGCTCCGTCAGCGCGGCGAAGCCTGGCGTGCGAACTTCAACACGCTGGAAGGCACATCCCGCAAGGAATCTTCGAAATCGCCCTACTACGATCTGTTCTCTTCCGCGCCCATGTATGCCGATTGCGAGACGGATGTAAGCACGGACACAATCCCCGGAGCGGAAGCATCGCGAATCCGATCGGAGAAATTTGATCGTCTCCTCAAAAGTTACCCGAGTTTTCATGCTGCCATCTGGCAGATGCTCGACGGGTTCATTGGTTTCGGGAAAGGCTATCTCTGGTGGCCGCGCCACGACTCCTGGCATTTCGAATGTGTCCCATGGCAGAAAGTCATGTTTCCAGATGGCACCGGCATCGACCCCGACAAATGGGAGATCTTCGCCATCGAACATATCTGGCCTGTTCATAAACTCTGGGAATTTGTCCGCAACCAGAAGGCGGCGAAAGCCGGTGGTTGGAACAAGGAGCAGGTGATCAAGGCGATTCGGGCGGCTGTCCCGAAGGATCTCGCTGATCCAGAGGAACCACTCCAGCTCCAGCAGGCGATGAAGAACGCCGAACTCTACACCTCGATGGCGAGCCGCACCGTCCAGGCAGCATCAATCTATGTGCGGGAGTTCAATGGCACCTGGTCCCGCATGATGGTCACGACGGAATCGCGCACGCACAACCCGTCCGCCGGGAACCGGCCCATGACCCCGGTCGAAGCTTCCCAATATCAAGCCGGTAAAGCCGGGACGGAGAAAAGGTCGAAGCTGAATGACGATGACTGGCTCTATTACAAGCAGGGTGTCGGCAAGAATCTTTTCGAAGTCATCTGCCCGTTCATTTACGAGGCAGAAGACGGCTCCATCAATTCCCTCGGCGGCATCGGCAAACGGATCATCTCCGTGATGCAGGTTAAAGACCGGATGCGTTGCGCTCAGGTCGACAACGTCTTCATGGGCACCCAGATCATTCTCCAGTCCCAGACCGCTGCCGCCCACGCCAAACAGGGCATTGTCCAGATGGGCAGCGGCACAGTCATCCTGCCACCCGGGTATGCCGTCCAGCAGGCAGGCATCATCGGTGATGTCGAGCGCACCATGGCCGTCAACAACGACCTGGACCGGATGCTCGATGTCAACACCGGCACTTACCGTCCGCAATTTGAGAAACCCTCAGGCAACCCGGAAAGCGCCACGGCCGCGAATATCCGATTCAGTCAAGCCACTGTCCTCTCCAATTCCGCCGTCATGCGGTTCTACGTGCAGGCGGACAAATTTTACGATGAATGTTATCGAAGAGCTACGTTGGATCTCCCGTCATTGGACGATCCCGCCATTAAGGAGGCGCTCGAATTCCAAAAAGCGTGCAAGGAAGAGGGTCTCTCGGAAAAACAGATCAAAGACCGCAAGCCAGGTTTGATCCGCGCCATGCGTGCGATCGGCAATGGCAGTCCGGTCATGCGCCAGCAAACCGCTTCCGCTCTCTCCCAGCTGGTCCCGTTCCTCGGGCCGCGAGGTCTCGATCAATGGAAGGAGATGTTCGCCTCCGCTTTCGCCGGTCAGCAGGGTGTCACCCGGTTGCTGCCAAAGGAGGATCGCAATCAGGTGCCGACTCGCGACGATTACGATGCGGTCGGTGAGAATGCCGACTTCCAGACCGGCGGTCAGGTCATGTTCGCGGAATGGCAGGATCACGAAGCGCACGCCAAGACCCATCTCTCCGCCGGGGTGGGTGCTATCCAGGCTGTCCTGCAGGGCGGAGCCGACCCGGCCATGCCCTTCGCCTTCATGCAATCGATGATGCCGCATGTCGGCCAGCACATCCAAAAGATCTCACGGAAGAATGTCCGCGACGAACTGGCAGCAGCCTATCAGCAACTCGCGCAGGGCTTCAAACAGATCGAACAAGCCGCGATGGAGAAGATGAAGCAGGCGCAGCAACAGCAGCAACCTCCGAACGAACTGCAGATAAAAGCCGCTCAAATGCAGGCCGAGATGCAGATGCGACAGCAGGAATCCCAGATGACCTGGCAGTTGAAGCAGAAGGAATCGCAGATGGAACAACAGCTCGCGGAGAAACAGTTCCAGCAGGAAGCCGCGCTCGAAAAACAGAAAGTCGATCGCCAGACGCAGATCGAGCAGGAGAAGGCGCGAGCGCAGATCATGACTCAGGCGCGAACAG
>Ga0111539_10001111_pt1 | contig 35523 bp, 38 predicted proteins | sample RhiMethybrSRZTD1_FD_79667 | JGI IMG/M metagenome (GOLD analysis project Ga0111539, IMG submission 79667) | Populus rhizosphere microbial communities from Tennessee, USA - Rhizosphere MetaG P. TD hybrid SRZTD1 (version 2) (version 2) | ecosystem: Host-associated > Plants > Roots > Rhizosphere >...
ATTCGAGCACGGGACGATGACGTTCACATTCGCGCTGCCGCTCGACCGTGCCTGAAGCGATGTCCTGTCTTGAGCCTTCCTCTATGCCTGCCGCCGCAGCAGGGCCGGGGTCGATGGCGGGGCGGCTGTGTGGGGTGCGCGGGCTGGGCCCGATGCGGCCGCGGCGGGGGGGGCTGCCGGCTCGGCCGTCAGCGCCCGGGCGATATCCTGGAAGGCATCGCTGCTCAGGGCCTCGTCCGGAGCCTGCCGCAGGGTGTCGTAGATCCGCGGCACGAGCTGGATGGCCTTGTCGAGACCCGGATCGGTGCCATTGCGATAGCCGCCCATCAGGCGAAGGTCGCGCGTGTCCTCATACTGCGAGATCATCTCGCGCAGCTTGAGCATGAGCTTGGCCTGTTCCGCCGTCAGCACCGTCCGCGTCAGGCGCGAGACGGATGCCAGGACGTTCACGGGTGGATAGCGGCCCTGCTCGGCGATGGCGCGGTCGAGCACGATGTGCCCATCGAGAGTGCCCCGGATGCTGTCGGCGACGGGATCGTTGTGATCGTCGCTGTCGACGAGAACCGAGAAGATGCCGGTGATCGAGCCCTTGCCTTCTTCGCCCGGGCCCGCGCGCTCCAGGAGCTTGGGCAGGTCGCTGAACACGCTTGGCGGGTAGCCGCGCGCCACCGGCGGTTCGCCCGCCGCCAGTGCCACATCGCGGGCCGCATGCGCGAAGCGCGTCACCGAATCGATGATCAGCAGCACGTTCTCGCCGGCGTCACGCAGGTGCTCGGCGATGCACAAGGCCGACTTCGGCGCCAGACGGCGCATCATCGGGCTCTCGTCGCCGGTCGCGACGACGGCGATCGTGCGCGCCTTCTCTCGTCCCAGCGCATCCTCCAGGAATTCGCGCACCTCGCGGCCGCGCTCGCCGACCAGCGCCAGCACGGTGGTATCGAAGCCGGTTGCGCGCGCCAGCATCGCCAGCAGCGTGGACTTGCCGATGCCGGAACCGGCGAAGATGCCGACCCTCTGCCCCGCGCACAGCGGCGTGAACAGGTCGATGACGCGGATACCGGTCTTCATGGGCTTCTTCACGCGCTGGCGGCGCATGGGTGCCGGCGGGTCGCGATCGGTGGGTAGAGCCTGCTCGCCCTGCCGCAGGGGGCCAAGGCCATCGATCGGAAGCCCGAGAGCGTCGAGCGTGCGGCCCTTCCAGGTGCCGGATGGATTGAGCGTGACGGCCCCGCGCCGCCAGGCCGGCGTGCCGAGTCCCGCCTGCAAGTTGCCATCGAAGGGCTTGACGGTGACGCCGTCTCCGTCGATGCGGACGACCTCGCAGAGCTGCGGCTTGTCCGACGCCGTCAGCTCCACGCAATCGCCGAGGCGCACGAAGCGCGAGAGGCCGGCGATCCGGCACGCGGTGGCGCTGATCTCCGTCACCACGCCGCCGACCGACACAAGGGAATGCTCCGCCATGCAACCCGACGCTGCATGCTCAAGCGCATCGAGGGCGTTAGCCGGTGTTGCGGAGAGTTTAGCCATGTCAGGATCTGCTCCGGATCGATCGCGCGCGACTGGCACGCCCGAGGCTGCTCGCGATCAGATCGAGTCGAGGCATGCCTTGCGTTCCTTCTTGTCATCCCGGCCGGAGCGCGAAGCGCGCAGAGCCGGGATGACAGTGAGCGGAGCTAATCGGACTCTGCTCTAGCTCGTGGCACCAAGGGTCCGCACCGCCTCCTGGGCCGAGGCCTCCGATTGCTTCAGCGAGGCCGTGACGGCGTCGAAGGCCCGCGAGACCAGGATCAGCCGGCTCATCTCCATCACCGGGTTCACGTTGGCGCCCTCGACGAAGCCCTGCATGACGCCGGTCTTGCTGAACTCGATGACGGGGGTCGCGGGGCGGTCGGGGATCACGCCCGAGTTGTCGAAGCGCCTGAGGTGGGCCTTCTCGTCGATGGCGAAGAGGCCGATGGAGCCGACCGCGCGGTTGTTCTGGCTCATCGCGCCGTCGCGCCCGATCTGCGGCGGACCGGCGTTGGGGTCGAGTTGGATCGGCGCACCGCCGGCATCCAGCACGCTGTAGCCCGCTACCGTCTGCAGCTCCCCTGTCGGGGTCATGCGCAGGCGGCCGTCGCGGGTGTAGGCGATGCCGGCGGGAGTCTGGATGCCGAGCCAGGCGTCCCCTTGCACCGCGACGTCGAACGGGCTGCCGGTTTGCGATACCTCCCCGGAGCGTCGCGATAGGTAGCTCTCGCCCGACGAGGCGAAGGCGATGGGCGCATCGGGGGTTCGCGAAACCAGCGTCTCGAACCGCACCTCCTCCGCGCGGAAGCCGGTCGTCGAGGCGTTGGCCATGTTGTTGGCGATCGTCTCGAGCCGCTTCTGCAGCGCCAATTGCGCGGAGAGGCCGACGTGGAAGGTCGTTTGCATGGCGAGGCGCCCCGCGCTCCAGGGTCTGCAGGCCGGCGATGTTCCCCTGGCCGGGAGGCTCTGGAAGCCCCTGGTCTCGAGGGTGCGAGCCCGCGAGTGTGGCCTCGCCACCTTGCTCCAGCCTGACGCGGTCGCTGCAGGCTACCGCCCGGCGGCCAAATCAGGTTCGCGCAAGGACGAAGCGCTTTAGAAGAGCTTGGCTGCACACAGGAGCGCGCCCGTGACGATCATCATTGGTCTCGTGATCACCCTCGGCTGCATGCTCGGCGGCTTCATGGCGATGGGAGGTCACGTCGAGGTCATCTGGCAGCCCTGGGAGTACGTCATCATCTGCGGTGCCGCACTCGGCACCTTCGTCGTCGCCAACCCGATGAAGACGATCAAGGACTCCGGCAAGGGGCTGATCGAGGCGTTCACGGACGCCGCGCCCAAGAGCCGGCACTACCTCGACGTCCTGGGCGTCCTCTACTCGCTGATGCGCGAGCTGCGCAGCAAGCCCCGCAACGAGATCGAGGCACACCTCGACGACCCTGCCCAGTCCGCGCTCTTCCAGAAATTTCCGACCGTCGTCGCCAACACCGAGCTCACGACCTTCATCTGCGACTACTGCCGCCTGATCATCATCGGCAATGCCCGCACCCACGAGATCGAGGCGCTGATGGACGAGGAGATCCAGACCGTCAGGGCCGACAAGCTGAAATCCTATCATTCCATGGTGACGATATCCGAAGCTCTGCCCGCGCTCGGAATCGTTGCCGCGGTGCTCGGCGTCATCAAGGCCATGGGTGCCCTCGACCAGGCGCCGGAGGTGCTGGGCTCCCTGATCGGCGCGGCGCTCGTCGGCACGTTTGCCGGCATCTTCATCTCCTATTCGGTGCTCTCCCCCATCGCCACGAAGATGAAGATCGTGCGCGAGAAGCAGATGCGCCTCTACATCATCGTCAAGCAGACGCTGCTCGGCTTCATGAACGGCGCCATGCCGCAGGTAGCCCTCGAACATGGGCGCAAGACGATCTCCGCCTATGAGCGTCCGACCATCGACGAGGTCGAGCAGGAGACGGTGGCCGGCGGGGCTGGTGGCGGTGACGCCAAGGCGCCGCGCAAGGAAGCGGCCTGACGTCCCATGTCGGCGATGCCAAACATGAGGTCGCTGTTCGGGGGAGCATCCTCCTCGCTCGACCGGCTGCCCATGCTGAGCACCGTGTTCGAACGGGCGGTGATCGCCTGCACGCAAGAGCTGCGGCCGTTGGCGACCCCTCCGCCCGCGCTGTCGTTCGTTGGCCTGGAGGCGGCGACCGCCGCCGAAATGTTCGCTCAGCACGACGGCGCCATCGTCACCGCGATCATCCATGCACCGGGCTGGAACACGAAATTCCTGATCAGCGCCCGCCGCAGCACGGTCTTCACGATCGTGGAGCTGCTGCTTGGTGGCGACGGATCGCAGCCGCCCTACGCCGGCAAGCGGCCGTTCTCCAAGATCGAGACGCGCGTGGCCGGTGCCTTCTTCGAGCGCTTTGCCAATTGCCTGTCCGCCGCCACGGCCCTCGTCACACCCACCGCCCTGCGCGTGGATGCGCTTGCGAACGCCATCGATTTCGACATTCTCGGCAATCGCGGCACGCCGTTGTTCGGCGCCAAGCTCAGATTCGATGCGCTGGGCCGGGGCGGCGACATCCTCCTCGGCATGCCCCAGGCGGCGATCACCGCCATGCGCCAGACCTTCGAGCGTGCCGCCAGCAAGGAGACGACGGTGCGCGCAGACCCGCGCTGGGCCGAGCAGATCGAGCGAGAAGTCACGCGCGCCAACGTGACGTTACAGGCCGTTCTCGACGAGCGGCCGATGCATCTGGCCGAGATCGCCGGCCTGAATGTCGGTCAGGTCCTGGATCTGCAGGCTACGCCGCGCACTCGGGTGCACCTGGAATGCGACGGGCAGCGCATGATCCTGTGCCAGTTCGGCAAGTCGAACGGCGTCTACACGCTGCGCGTCGAGGACTTTGTCGACCGCGAGCGTGAGTTCATGAACGACATCCTCGCCGGCTAGACCAACACGCGGAGGCGGCACCAGCATGAGCCAAGCAGCACCGGCGGCCCAGATGGGCGGCAAACCGAGTCTACTCGAAGAATATTCGGCGGAGCTTTCCCCCGCGCATGCCGACATTGCGGCAGCGCTCGGACAGCGCAAGCCGGCGGCAGTCGAGCCGCGCGCGGTGCCTCCGGACCTGGCCCTGATGTCACCCAACCTCGAGATGGTCATGCGCATACCGGTGACCGTGAAGATCGTTCTCGGCTCGACCACCATGCCGGTTGCGAGCCTCGTCAAGCTCGGGCGCGGCGCCATCATCCCGCTCGACCGCCGTGTCGGCGAGCCGGTCGACGTGGTCGTCAATGGGCGCATCGTCGCCCGCGGCGAGGTGGTGGTGGTGGACGAGGCGACCTCGCGCTTCGGCATCTCGCTGACCGAGGTGGTGGGACCTACTCCTGGCGACAGGCCGGCCTGACGGACTACGCCGGATGGCCGCAGCCAGCACTCCCAACAGCAAAGCCAAGCCGACCCCTCCCGCCGCGCTGACCGGGGCGGAGAAGGTTGCTGTGCTGCTGCTGGCGCTGGGCAAGGACCGCTCGGCGAAGCTGCTCAAGAAATTCGACGCCGAGGAGCTGAAGCTGCTCACCCGCTCGGCCGCGGACCTGCGCCCGGTGGGCATGAGCGACGTGGAGAAACTGGTCGAGGAGTTCGCGCATGGGTTCGGCAACAGCGTCAAATTCACAGGCACGGTGACGGAGGTGAAGGACCTGCTGTCCGGCGTGATGACGGAGGAGCAGTTCGCCGAGGTGATGTCGGACGCGCCGGTGAAGGAGGAGCCGGTGTGGGAGCGCGTGTCGGTTATGAAGGCCGACGCGCTGCGAAATTTCTGCGCCAAGGAGCATCCCCAGACGGTTGCCTTCATCCTGTCGCGCGTGGAGTCGGGCCTCGCCGCCGACGTCATCGCTGCCTATCCGTCCGAGCTGCGCAACGGCCTGCTGTGCCGGATGATCACCGTCAAGGCCATCGCCGAGGACGCGGCCCGCGCCGCGGAGAGCGTGCTGCGCGAGGACCTGCTCGCCGCCCCGACGCAGTCCTCGCACTCGGGCATCGCCGACATCCTGAACCGGCTCGACAAGTCGCAGTCCGAGGAGGTCTTGAAAAGCCTCGCCGAGGTGCGGCCGGAGGAGGCCAAGGCCCTCAAGAGCATGCTCTTCACCTTCGAGGACATCGCCAAGCTGGACGCGGCGGTGCGCACGACCGTGCTCGATCAGGTGCCGATCGACCGTCTGGTCACCTCGCTCAAGGGCACGGATGCGGAGTTCCAGGGAGTCATCCTCTCCGCGCTTGCCTCTCGCGCGCGGCGCATGGTCGAGGCCGAATTGGCCGGCGGGGCGTCGCCCTCGCCGCGCGAGATCGCCGAGGCGCGCCGCACCATCGTCGCGGTCGTGCTGAGAATGATCGCCGCCGGCGACATTCAGATCGGCGCGGACGAGGATGCCGACGCCGCGAACGCTGCCTGAGGTCGCTGCCCGATGGCCGACAATCAGGACAAAGAAAGCAAAACAGAAGAACCAACCGACAAGAAGATCCGGGACGCCTATGAGCAGGGCAATGTCCCCTACTCGCGCGAGGCGGCAACCCTTGCAGGACTCCTCGGCATCCTGATCGTCGCCGGCTTCTTTCTCGTCGACGCGGTCGGCGACGTCACCGCCACCCTGCGACGCCTGATCGACGATCCGGGTGGCTGGTCGCTCGAGAGCAGTGTCGATTCGGCGCGCCTGTTCGATGCCGTCGGCATGCCCGCGGCGCGCCTGCTGCTACCGGCCGTCATCGTGTTGGGCGCGGCCGGAGTTCTGTCCTCGATGCTGCAGAACGCCCCGCGACTGGTTGCGACCCGCATCAAGCCCGAGCTTTCCCGCATATCCATCGCCAAGGGTTGGAGCCGCCTCTTCGGCGTCCGTGGGCAGGTCGAGTTTCTCAAGTCCGCCTTCAAGCTGGGTGCCGTCTGCCTGCTCGGCTACATGGTGCTGCGGTCGGGCTCCAGCGAGGTCGTCAATGCCATCTTCATGGAGCCGGCGGCGCTTCCCGGCCTGATCCTTAGTCTCGCTTCGCGCCTCGTCGCCACGATCGCCGTGGCAACGCTCGTACTGGTGGCGGCCGACATCGTGTGGACTCGCGTCTCCTGGCAGCGCGACCTGCGCATGACCCGCCAGGAGGTGAAGGACGAGCTGAAGCAGGCCGATGGCGACCCGATCGTCAAGGCCCGGCTGCGGTCGCTGGCACGCGACCGCATGCGCAAGCGCATGATGGCCGCGGTGCCGAGGGCGACACTGGTGATCGCCAACCCGACGCACTTCGCCGTGGCGCTGCGCTATGTGCGCGAGGAGGGCGGTGCGCCGTTGGTCGTGGCCAAGGGGCAGGACCTCATCGCTTTGAAGATCCGCGAGATCGCGGCCGAGCACGGCATTCCCATCATCGAGGACAAGGCGCTTGCCCGCTCGCTCTACAAGGCGGTGGAGGTCGACAAGATGATCCCGCCCGAGTTTTACAAGGCGGTGGCGCAGATCGTCTTCTTCGTGCTCGGCCGTCAGGCCCGGACAAGCTAGGCGGGCTAGAAGGCAGCATGCTGAGAACCGGAAATGCCCACACCCTCGAGCGCGAGAAGGCCCTGGCGGACGGCCTCAGAGACGTGGCAGCCGAACTTCGCCTGATCGATGCCACCGATCTCGTCGCCTACCTGCGCACCGAGCAGTTCGGCAATATCGCCAATCTCGTCAACTCCTCGACCGAGCTCTACTTCAGGCCGGGCACGTTGGCGTTCGGGCTTTCCGGCGACGTGCAGCTCAAGTGGGGCGAGACGCCGGCCGTGGCGCTCGACATGGAGTTCGCCAACCAGGGCGTCACCGTCTACTTCCGCCTGATCCTCGAGGCGCTGCACGCCGGCGTCGACATCACCTACATCGCCTTCGGGCCGAGCTCCGCCAGGCCCGAGGACAACACCCAGCGTCTGGTCGATGCGATCAGCGACGCTCGCCTGACGCCGATCCCTCGGCACCGCCTGTCGAGCGCCGTCCTTCTCTCGACCTGAAGCGCGCGCAATGGAGTGCCTCGAAGAGGCACGGCGTCAGTGCTTTCTTCCCTGCCGCCATACGTAATATCCGGCCGTGCGAACGCCTTGAATGACCGGGCCCGGCTCGATTGCGACCGGCATCGGCTCGTCAACGCCCAGATCGAACTCCTCTCTGAGGGTCCACCCCTCGTGGCAATAGCGCTGGGGTATGTTCGCGCCACTCGGGTCCAGGGAAACCGCAAAGAGGCCGTCGTCCTCGCACTCGAAGAGGTAGGCCCGGACATGCTCGGAATACGTATAGGTCGACGCCACACCAAAGCTCCTCGCTGAAAGAAGGCGGGAGCGGCAGTAGGGGGACTCGTTCACCACCGCTCCCGCGAGCGCCGCGCAGAGGGAGTGGGCAGCGCTGGTGACCGTGACGGGGGGCATCGGTCACACCCTCTAGATGGGGTTGGCAGGCGCCGAAGTGGAGGTTGGGCAGGATGAAATCTTCGTAAGGGGCCAAAAAGCGAAACGGCCCCGGTGGGGGCCGTCTGCGTACGCAAGCGTTGCGTGCGTGAGGCGCGATTACTTCTTCTTCGCCTTGGCGGGCTTGGCCTTGGGTGCAGCCTTCTTCGCGTCCTTCTTCTTCATGACGTTGTCTCCGAGTATCTTTGAGATGACGCGCACGGAGAATCAACGGTAGGTGCTTGCGGCATGAGTGGCAAGGCAAGCGACCTGCGTTGTTCACAACCCGTAAAGCGCAGGCGATATCAGCGCGCGAGTGTTGCACGGACGGCGCGCCAGGCTGCCTGGCAGAGGCGTTTTGCGGCGTACACCAGCAGGCCCAGGACCGCGCCGGCGACGGCCGATCCTACGAGCAGGTGCACCTGCTTGAGGGCCGCTTCCCGCCCAGGCAAGGGGGCGCCTGCAGCATAGAGCGCGTACAACTCCCAGCCGAACGTGGCGACGGGCAGCAGGTAGAGAGCAAGGGCCGAGTACAAGGCCGCGCGCAGCCACGTCGAGGCGGCGAGGCCCAGTATGATGGGAGCGCCGACCAGGGTCAGGACGCGCATGGCCAGGATGAGGGCTGGGTCGTCCATGTCCTCCCCCGGCGCTGCGGCGGCCCTCGTGTTTCGGTGCCGTCCGTCTGCGTCGTGTCCTTCCCTTTTTTCCGACGATGCGAGGGAGGCAGCGCGCCGACCGTTCGAGTTTGGCCGCTACGAGGGGGTCAGCGCAAGCCTCGTACAAGATTGGTCGCCTACAAATCCGCTGGGGTACTCCTGGGAGAGCGGCCGGTGTCGGTCATCCATCTTTTCGATATCGTGTCGCGCCAGAACCGATGGTTGTCGGTGCGCCAGAGCACGATTGCCGGCAACATCGCCAACGCCAACACCCCCGGCTACAAGGCCCTGGACGTCGAGCCGTTCGAGAAAGCCCTCGAATTGACGCGGCTGTCGATGAACTCGACCCATGCCGGCCATCTCGCCGAAAGCGGAGCCAGGACGTCCACCGTGGAGGCCGCCAACTCGTCCTCCTGGGACGTCACGCACTCCGGCAACAGCGTCAGCATCGAGCAGGAGCTGATCAACGCCGGCGAGGTCAACCGGGCCTACCGCCTCAACACCAGCATCGCCAAGGCATTCCACCGCATGATCCTGGCCAGCGCGAAGGTGTGATGTCCATGTACGATCCGCTGCGGGTTGCCCTCAAGGTCGGTGCATCGGGACTGGAGGCGCAGTCGAAGCGCCTGCGCGTCGTCAGCGAGAACCTGGCCAACGCCCAGTCCACCGCGTCGACGCCCGGCGGCGATCCCTACACGCGCAAGGTCGTGACGTTCGAGAACGAGGTCGACGAGGCGCTCGGCGCAAGCCTGGTCAAGGTCGCCGGCATCGAGCGCCACCGCACGCCCTACCGCATCGAGCACAATCCGAGCCATCCCGCCGCCGACGCCAACGGCTACGTCAAGCTGCCCAATGTCGACATCGTCTCCGAGGTAGCCGACATGCAAGAGGCGAACCGCTCCTATGAAGCCAACCTGCAGGTGATCAAGCAGGCGCGCGAGCTGATCGCCATGACCATCGATCTGTTGCGGAGCAACTGATGCTGGATCCCATTTCAGGCGTCTCGAACGCGGCGGCGGCCGGCTCCGCCCCCGAAACCCTGCTGGCGCCCTCGCGCGGTGCCTCGCCCGCGGCTGCCGGCGATGCCGGCGCCGATTTCGGCAGCTTCCTCGCCCAGCTCGCCGGCAACACGGTAAGCACGCTGAAGGCTGGCGAGGCCACCGCCCTCGCCGGTGTGCGCGGTCAGGCCACCACGCAGCAGGTCGTCGAGGCCGTCATGACCAGCGAGCAGACGCTGCAAACCGCCATCGCCATCCGCGACAAGGTGGTCTCCGCGTTTCTGGAAGTGAGCCGCATGTCAATCTGAGGGGTACGTATCGTGAGAGCGCTTGCCATCGCCGCGACCGGCATGAAAGTGCAGCAGACCAACGTCGAGGTGGTCGCCAACAACATCGCCAACATCAATACCACCAGCTTCAAGCGCTCGCGGGCCGAGTTCACGGACCTGATCTATCAGGCCGAGCGCACCGCCGGCGCGCCCAACCGCGGCGGTCAGGAGTCCATTCCGGAAGGCGCCCAGATCGGCCTCGGCGCCCGGACGGCTTCCGTCCGCAATTTGCATATGCAAGGAGCCCTTGCCAGCACGGGCAACAAGCTCGACCTCGCCCTCAACGGGCGCGGCTGGTTCCAGGTTGCCAACGCCAACGGCGAGAACATCTACACGCGAGCCGGCGCCTTCAACAAGAACGCGACCGGCCAGATCGTCACGGTCGATGGCTACGTCGTGCAGCCCGCCATGACCATCCCCGCCGATGCAACCGATGTGATCGTCAACGAGACCGGGCAGGTCTATGTCCGTGTGGGCGCGCAGAACACGCTGCAGCTCCTGGGCCAGCTCACCGTTGCCAACTTTATCAACGACGCGGGACTGGAGCCGCTCGGCGGCAACCTCTATCGCGAGACCACGGCCTCCGGAACGGCGGTCGTCGGCGTTCCCGGCGACCCCGGCTTCGGCACGGTGCAGCAGGGCTACCTGGAGAACTCCAACGTCGACCCCGTCAAGGAGATCACCGAGCTCATCGCCGCGCAGCGCGCCTACGAGATGAACTCCAAGGTCATCCAGGCCGCCGACGAGATGTTCGGCACCGTTGCCAAGGGCTTGCGCTAGGCCATGCAAACGCTCCTTCGGCAGCGATGGATACTGGGGCTCGCGGCCATGGCCGCTGCAGCAGTCGTGTGCGCAGCGCAGACGGTGCACGCCGACGAGCTCGAGCTGCCGGTGCCGAAGGCGATCGTCTATCCCGGCGACACGGTGACGGAGGAGATGCTGGTGCCGCGCGCCTTCATTGCCCGCACCGTGGCGCGCTCGACCGTTTTCGAGACCTCCGAGGGCCTTGCCGGCAAGGTGGCGAAGCGCACGCTGCTGCCGGGCCAGCCGATCCCCATCGCGCACGTCCGCGATCCCTACCTCGTTACCCAGGGCAAGACCGCGCTCGTCATCTTCGAGGAGGGCGGACTGACCATCTCCACCCGCGCCATGGCCCTGCAGAACGGCGGCGCCGGCGACATGGTGAGTCTGCGCAACATGGACAGCGGCACGGTGATCAAGGGTACGGTCGCCGGCGATGGCAGCGTCAGGCTCGGTACACCATGATCCGTTCCCTAGCGTTGGCCATGCTCGTGTGCATCCTCGCCGGCCCGGTGCAGGCAGCCACGCGCATCAAGGACATCATCTCGGTGCAGGGTGTGCGCGCCAACCAGCTCGTCGGCTACGGCCTCGTCATCGGCCTCAACGGCACCGGCGACAGCCTGCGCAACTCGCCGTTCACCGAGCAATCCCTGCAGTCGATGCTCGACCGCATGGGCATCAACGTGCGCAACGCCAAGGCGCGCACGCGCAACGTGGCAGCCGTGATCGTCACCGCCGACCTTCCCCCGTTCGTGGGCAAGGGCGCACGCATCGACGTGACCGTGTCCTCGCTTGGCGATGCCACGTCGCTGACCGGCGGCTCGCTGGTGCTGACGCCGCTGATCGGCGCCGACAACCAGATCTACGCGGTCGGCCAGGGGCCGCTGGCGGTGGCGGGTTTCGCCACGGGCGGGAAGGCCGAGACGATCACGCAGGGTGTACCCACCACGGGCCGGATCCCCAACGGCGCGCTGGTCGAGCGCGAGGCGCCGGGCAAGCTGAGCGACGAGAAGATCCTGGTCATCGAGCTGCGCAATCCCGACTTCAACACGGCCGTCAACGTGGCTGACGCCATCAACGCGCACACCATGCAGCGCTACGGCGTCAAGGCGGCGCGCGAGAACGATCTGCGCACCGTCTCCATCAACCGCCCGTTCTTCATCAACGCGGCCCGCTTCCTGGCGGACATCGGCGAGCTCAGGGTGGTCACCGATGCGCCCGCGCGCGTCGTCATCGACGAGCGCACGGGCACGATCGTGATCGGCAAGGACGTGCAAGTCTCCACAGTGGCTGTCGCGCACGGCAACCTCACGGTCCGCGTCAGCGAGAGCGCCAAGGTCTCCCAGCCGCTCCCCTTCTCCAGAGGAGAGACCGTCGTTACGCCGGAGACTACCGTCGTCGCCGAGCAGGAGGGCGGCCATCTCGCCATCGTGCGCGGCACCAGCCTGCAGACGCTGGTGGCCGGGCTCAACAGGATCGGGCTCAAACCCAACGGCATCATCGCCATCCTGCAGGCCATCAAGTCGGCAGGGGCGCTGCAAGCCGATCTGGTGGTGCAATGACGCGCCCTCGCCGGCATCCGCTCCTGGCAGGCATCGGCCTCGCCGCCCTGTGCGCGGCGACCGGCCTGTGCGAGCCTGCGCGCGCGCAAGGTTGGGATACCGTGGTCGCCGTGAATCCGCCCTCCACCGAGGATGCACGCAGGGGAGAGGCGCGGACGCCCCGGCAGGCCCGCGCGCCCGCCGCGCCACCGCGGATGGCCGCATCTCCCGCCAAGCCGGCACCGGCAGCTGCACCCGCGCCGGTACCAGCACCGGTACAATTGCCCCCGCTCGCAACCGTCGCCGCCCAGACCGCGGCCCTGTCCGACCGGGCGCGGCCGAACGAAGGGCCCAAGGTCGACGGGGAGATGGCGCGCGAGTACTGCATCAAGATTGCCGACGCCGCCGCGGATGCCAGGGTCGCCTGGCAGAAGAAGGTGCTCGCGGACCTCGAGGACGAGATTGCCAAGCGCGTGGTGCAGCTCGAGGAGAAGACCGCCGAGTACCAGAGATGGCTTGCCCGGCGCGATGAGTTCTCCAAGAAGGCCCAGGAAACCGTGGTGACGATCTACGCGCGCATGCGGCCCGACGCGGCTGCGGCCCAGCTCGTGGCCATGGACGAGGAGATGGCGGCGGCCGTTCTCACGAAGCTCGAGCCGCGCAGCGCCAGCCTCATCCTCAACGAGATGGACGCCGCCAAGGCAGCCCGCCTGACCGCGACGATCGCCGGCGCTGCCAACGTCGACAAACCCGGCAGGCCCAAGGCGCAGGCCCGGGAGAATAGGTCGTGACCCGAGCAGCCCTGCTGGCGCTGGCCGCGTCACTCCTTCTTGCCGGCTGTGTCGACAAGATCGTCGACATCAGCCGTGAGCCGGTACTGACGCCGGTCGGGTCGGGCCTGCATCCCAATCGTACGCCCATGCTGATCCATCCGCACGAAGCCGGGCCGACGCCCAGCAAATCCTTCTGGCAGGATGCCAGCGCCGACCTCTTCCGCGATCCGCGCGCAATGCGCGTGGGCGACGTCGTCACCGTTAAGATTCAGATCAAGGACAAGGCCTCCCTCGACAGCACGTCCGAGCGGTCCCGCGACTCCAAGCGCGACCTCAACTACGATCTGAAATACGACATCAATACGGGTATTCTCAAGGGCAAGGGCGACGCCGCCATCGGCTCGAACCTCGGTTCGAAGACGTCGACGAAGGGCGAAGGTGCGGTCACCCGCTCGGAGAGCAACGATCTGCTCGTCGCCGCCGTCGTCACCGAGGTTCTACCCAACGGCAACCTGGTGATCAGCGGATCACAGGAGGTGCGCGTCAACTATGAGGTGCGCGTGCTGAGCGTCGCCGGCGTCCTGCGGCCGCGCGACATTGCCACCGACAATACCGTCTCCTACGACAAAATCGCCGAAGCGCGCATCTCATACGGCGGGCGCGGGCGCATCACAGAGGTGCAGCAGCCGGGCTGGGGCCACCAGCTGTTCGACCTTCTGCTCCCGTTCTGACATGGCACGCACAGCGGCCACGGACGATGGCAAGCCGGCGGCGCCGAAGAAGCCCTCGATGATCTCCGTGGTGATCGAGATGGCGTTTCTCACCTGCTTTGCGGTGGGCGCCGGCGGCCTGTTCGGCATGATGGTGCTGGGCGGAGCCGACAAGGCCAGCGCCAAGCCGGAGCCCGCCGTCGCGTCCTCGCAGAAGTCCAAGCAGGTCGACACGATCACGGTGAAGACATTGCCGGCGATCGTCACCAATCTGGCCGGACCAAAAAAAGCATGGATCCGGCTCGAAGCCGCGATCGTGGTCGGCGAGCTACCCGAGAGCAACGCGGTCTCGGCCGCCATCGCCGACGATTTCGTGGCCTACCTGCGCACCGTCCCCCTGGCGCAGATCGAGGGCCCGAGCGGCTTCCTCCATCTGCGCGAGGACCTCAACGAGCGCGCCCGCATCCGCAGCGGGGGCAAGGTCAAGGAGCTGGTCGTCCAGTCGCTGATGCTCGAATGACGAGGCTGCTCCCCGCACTCATCGGCACTCTCGCGTTCGCCCTACTGGCGGCCTCCCCGGTCGCTGCGCAGGTCCCGAGCCTCGAGTCGCTGATCCCGCCGGGCGATGCGACGGCAGCAGGCAGGATCGTGCAGCTCATCGTCGTCGTCACCGTGCTGTCGGTGGCGCCGGGCCTGCTCATCATGGTCACCTGCTTCACGCGCTTCGTGGTCGCCCTGTCCTTCCTGCGGGCCGGACTCGGGCTCCAGACCACGCCCGCAAACCTGATCCTGATCAGCTTGGCCCTCTTCATGACCTTCTACGTGATGGGGCCGACCTTCGACAAAAGCCTGGCAGGGCGGCGTGCAGCCGCTGATGGAGAACAAGATCACGGAGAAGGAGGCCTATGCCCGCATCAGCGAGCCGTTTCGAACGTTCATGCGCGCCAACGTTCGCGACAAGGATTTGAAGCTCTTCACGGATCTCGCCAGCGATACGCTGCGCACCCGCCAGGACGATCCCGAGATCGACCTGCGCGTCCTCATACCCGCCTTTATGATCTCGGAGCTGCGGCGCGGCTTCGAGATCGGCTTTCTCATCGTCCTGCCGTTCCTTGTCATCGACATGATCGTGGCGACGCTGACCATGTCGATGGGCATGATGATGCTGCCGCCGACCGTCATTTCCCTCCCCTTCAAGGTCCTGTTTTTCGTGCTGATCGACGGCTGGAACCTTCTCATAGGAGGCCTCATCCGCTCCTTCGTTTGACCGTTCCGCCCTCTCCCCTCAATGCCGCGAATCATTTGCGTGCATATTAAGCAATACGCAAGGCTTATCGTTTAACCATATGGCCATGGCAGGTTGGAGCGGTTTTTAGGGGGGCTCCAGGCCACATAGCGCTCTGCCAAACGGGCATTGCCCCGGTGGTCCCCCGTCTGTCACCAGTACCCCTAGGGGGAGCCCAGATGAGCAGTATCAATACCAACGTCGCAGCGATGACCGCGCTGCAGTCGCTTACCCAGACCAACAAGGCCCTCACCGAAACGCAGAACCGCATCTCTACTGGTCTTCGCGTTTCCGAAGCATCCGACAACGCCGCCTACTGGTCGATCGCGACCACGATGCGGTCGGACAAGGCAGCGCTCTCCACGGTTCAGGATGCGCTCGGCCTCGGTGCTAGCATGGTCGACGTCGCCTATACCGCCGTCGACAGCGCCATCGATGTCGTCAACCAGATCAAGACCAAGCTGATCGCCGCTCGCGAGCCGGGCGTCGACAAGGCCAAGGTGCAGACCGAGATCACCGAGCTGCAGAAGCAGCTCAAGAGCATCGCCGACTCCGCCTCGTTCTCCGGCGAGAACTGGCTGTCGGTCGACTCGAGCGCTGCCGGCTTCAACGCCACCAAGAACGTCGTCGCCTCGTTCACGCGCGCCGGTGGCACGGTGACCGTGCAGACGATCGCCATCGATACCGCCGGAATGGACCTGTTCGACGCCAACGCGGGCACGACGGACGCCGCCGCCGGCATCCTCGACGGCAAGCGCGTCGCAGCGGGCACCATCGCGGAGGCGACGGGCACGTTCGCGATCTCCACATTGAGCATCGCCGCCTTGACGGACAGCACTGCGGACGTGACCACGCTCAACAGCTACATCTCCGGCGCCGATGCCGCCATCAAGGAGATGGCGACGGTGGCGAGCAACCTCGGTGCAATCAAGTCGCGCATCGACCTGCAGACCGACTTCGTCGGCAACCTGATGGACGCGCTCGACCGCGGCATCGGCACGCTGGTTGACGCCGACATGAACGAGGAGTCGACCAGGCTGCAGGCCCTGCAGGTCCAGCAGCAGCTGGGTATCCAGGCACTGAGCATCGCCAACGGCTCGAGCCAGAGCATCCTCAGCCTCTTCCGCTAAGATCGAGGCACTACCGAGAAACGCAACCGGCCGCGCTCCGCGCGGCCGGTTTTGCTTTGTCCGCTCAAAGTGGATCAACGTGCAGGACGGGATACCAGGCAAGAGCTGCACCGGGATCGGCGGGCGCTCCCGCCGGTCAGCGGAGCACCGCATTCATACCTAGAATCCGCGAGGCGCCTGGCGTGCGCTGCCGGGCCGCTTCCGGTCGGGAGAAGTAACGCGACGCCTTGCCGGTGCGCCCACAGAGAGAGATGCGCATGCGGACCGTGGCGAAAACAGTCTGTCGACGCCGGGAGCGGCGTAGTATTCTCGGCCATCCGCCGACGGCTTCAAGAAGCCAATATGGATATTGCTCGGAATGACAACGTTGAATGACGAAATGACGGCGCGCTCATCCGTCAACGGGCGCCGCTATCCGGTGCCGGCGCTCGAGAAGGGGCTGGATATCCTCGAGCTCCTTGCCGACACGCCGCGCGGCCTGACGCAGACGGAGATCGCCAACCGGCTCGACAGGTCCGTCAGCGAGATTTTCCGCATGATCGCGTGCCTGCGGGATCGCGGCTATCTCGCGACAGTGGCTGACGGCGACCGCTACATGCTCACCTCGAAGCTGTTCGAGCTGTCGCATCGCCATCCTCCGATGAAGCGGCTCCTGACCGAAGCTATGCCATTGATGAACGAGCTCGCCCGCACCCTCGACCAATCCTGTCATCTCACCGTCTACCATGGTGGGGCCCAGCTCGTAGTCGCGCAGGTCGACAGCTTGGGCGGCATGGGCTTCAGTGTCCGCATGGGGGCGCGCATCGACATCCTTCAGTCGGCTTCGGGATACGTGCTCATCGCCTGTCAGGCGCCCTCAATCACAGAGCGCATGCTTGCCGAGTACAGGGGTGCCGTAGCGCGCAAGGACCTGGGAGCCATGCGAAAGGTCCTGGACGGAGTGCGCCGGCGCGGCTACGCCGAGATGGACAGCGTCCAGGTGCGCGGCGTTCGGGGCATCAGCTTTCCGGTCCGCACATTCGACGGCAACGCCGTGGCCGCCCTGGCAGTGCCCTACCTCGAGCAGCTGGACGATCCGAACCGCAAGAGTCTCGACCAGGCGCGCGAAGCCCTGCGCGAGGCCGCAGGACGGCTCAGCCTTGCGATCGGCGGCGGGGATGCCGGAACCTAAGGGGTTCTGCAGCCTGCAGGTCCGGCGCTGCCCTAATCGATGCGATAGCGGGCCAAGGTCTTTTCATTGAGGCTCACGCCAAGCCCTGGCCCCGTCGGCAGCGAAACGACACCCTTCTCCGCCGCGAGCGGCTGGTCCATGAGCTCGAACCGCAGCGGATTGTTGGTGGTGGGATATTCGCAAAGCTCGGCGTTGGAGATGGCCGCCAGGAGCTGGATCGTAGCCGCGAACCGCAGGCCGGGGCCGAAAAAGTGCGGGATGCACGGAATGTCCCACGCTGCCGCGAAGTTCGCGATCCGCAGCACCTCGCTGATGCCCTGCCGCAGGTCCGGTTGAATGATGTCTGCCGCACCGGCAAGAATGTAGTCGCGCGCGTCATGGAGCGTGAAGATCTCATGCTCGCCGAGCGCCAGCGGTGTGACGAGGTTGGCAGCCAAGTGTGCGCTGCCCGGTATATCGTAGGGCGGCAGCGGTTCCTCGATCCAGGCCAGCTCGTACTTCTCAAGGCGTTGCGCGTTGGGTAGCGCCCACGCCCGGCGCCATGCGGAGTTCACATCGACCATCAGCCGCATCGCACTGCCGGCGGGAACCGCGCGCCGGGCTTCATCGAGCACCGCCGTATCCTTGCGCTCGTCGAAGCCGACGCGAAGCTTGATGCCGGCAAAACCCTCCGCGGCGTAGCGACCCACTGTTTCGGCCACCTCGTTCGGCTCGAGCCTGGCCATGCTGGCATAGGCGGGCAGCGAGGAGCGGCGGGAGCCCAGCAGGACATGGATCGGCTGGCCGCAGGTCTTGCCCAGGATGTCCCAGAGCGCGATGTCGATGGCGCCGCGCACATAGGATTCGAGGCTGCGATACCGGCCCATGGTGTTGAGAAGCGCGAACATCTCCTTGTCGCGTGCACCGATCGCCCTGGGGTCCTTGCCGATCAGCATCGGCTTGAAGGTTTTGTGCAGGATGTCGATGAGCGCCATGTCGCCGGCGGGCGGCCCATCGAGGTCGCTGATGCCGACGATGCCCTCGTCGGTGCGGATGCGCACCACGATGCTGCGATGCTCCGTCAGGTCCATATGCGCGAAGCGGATCGGCTTGTCGTATCGGCTGGCGAGCGGGATGGTCTCGATATCGACGATCTTCATGACTTGTCCTGGGGATGTGCTGGGAAACGGATCACTTCACCGCGCCGCTGGTGATGCCGGAGATGAAGTGCTTGGCGAGAAGGCTGAACACGAGGACTGTCGGCAGCGATCCAAGCAGGGTCGCCGACATGAGCGAGCCCCAGAAGAACACGTCGCCGCGCACGAGGTCGGTGGTTGCCGCCACCGGCAGCGTCTTGCTGTCCGGCGTCGAGATCAGCGTGATCGCGTAGAGATATTCCTGCCAAGTCACCACGAACGAGTAGAGGCCGATGGTGATCATGCCGGGCACGGCCAGCGGAATGACGATGCGCCGCAGCACCTGCAGCGTGCTGGCGCCGTCGATGCGGGCGGCTTCGTCGAGCTGTCGCGGCACGCCGCGGAAATAACCCATCATGAACCAGGTGCAGAACGGCACCGTCATGGTCGGGTAGACCTCCATATCGAGTCGTTGAGGTGGAGTTGAGCCATGATGCGCGCCAGCGGGACGAACAGCAGCGCCTGCGGCACGAGGTAGCTCAGGAACATCCCGACGCCCATCAGGTGCGTGCCGCGGGTCGTGTAGCGCGACAGCGCATAGCCGCCGAGTGTCGAGAAGACGAGCGTGATGGCCGAAACGCCAACGCCGACGATCATGCTGTTGGTGAACCAGCTTGCGAACTTGGTCTCGAAGAGCAGGAAGTTCAGATGCTGCAGCGTGGGCGCGCTGTTGAACCAGAACGGAATGCCGTCGTAGGCATAAAGGTCCGTATCCTGCTTGACGGCGGTCTGCAGCATCCAAAGAAACGGAAGCAGCACGAACACCAGAAGGGGCGACAGGAGAAGGTAGCGGCGTGCCGTCGTCACAGTTGCTTCTCCCGGGATGAAAGGCGGAGAAGGAAGACCGACAGCAGCAGGAAGATCGGGAGGAAGTAGAGGGTGATTGCGGAAGCCTCGCCGATGCTGCCCGACATGATGCCGCGTTGGAAGGCGAGCGTGGAGAACACGTGGGTTGCGTTCTGCGGTCCTCCCCGGGTCAGCACGTGAACGATGGCGAACTCGTTGAACGTGAAGATCGTCGCATAGAGGAAGAGGATGGCCAGCACCACCCGAAGCATCGGCAGCGTGATGAGGCGGAATCTCTGCCACGGGCCCGCCCCGTCCAAAGCAGCAGCCTCGTAGAGCGTGCGCGGAATGCCGAGCATGCCGGCCAGGATCATGAGGCCGAAGAAGGCAAATCCCCGCCAGACGTTGACGATAACGATGGAGACCATCGCCAGGGTCGGATCGCCGAGCCACGAGGGGCCGTAGCTCATCAGGCCCGATCTTACGAGCAACCAGTTGAGCGGCCCGTACATCGAGTCGAGCAGCCAGAGCCAGGACAGCAGCGTCAGGGCGATCGGCGCGACCCAGGCAAACAGCAGCAGGGATATGACGACCCTGCGTCCGGCAAAGTGGTCGAACAGCAGGTGCGCCATGCCGAGGCCGAGCAGCAGCTTCAGGATCACCGCGGACATCGTGAAGACGAGGCTGTTCAGCGCCGCGCGCAGGAAGACCTCGTCGGACAGGAGCTGGATGTAGTGGCGCAGGCCCACGAAGGAGGGTTCGTGCAGCGTGGCGATGTTGGCGTCCGTCAGGCTGAGGTAGATGCTCATACCAAACGGGTAGGCAATGAGACCGAAGATCAACAGGAAGCCGGGCGCCATCATCAGGTAGCCGGGCAGCAGCTGGCCCAGCTGCGGCCGCACCACGGGCGGCACAACTCCCGCGTTCCGCCGATCGAGCGCAACGTCGGTCATGACATCTCCTGCTGCGGTCTTGCTTCGGCGCTCAGCCGCGCAAAGGCTTCGGGAATCGAAAGGCGCTGGGCGAGCGTCCGCAACTCGTCGAGGACCTTGGTGGCAATGCGAAGTCCCGCGGCCAGGTTGTCCGCATAGACGTCTTCCGACCTCTCGCCGGGCAGGCGGTCGGAGTTGCCGGTCGCGCGCACCATGGCGCGCAGCTCCTGCATGCGTGCCGCCAGCTCGCCTGGAGCAATGAACACGCCCGGATCGATGGCAAGCATCACCTGCCCGAGACTCTGGGGGCGCGTGAAGTCTGTGTTGATCGACGTGAGTTGCGTCCCGAACCCCGAGCCCGACAGGACGCCCGTGAGGGCTTCTATCGCCAGCGCGAGCGAGAGCCCCTTGGGCCCTCCGACCGGCTGCAGGCGCCAGCTCGCGAGCGCCTCCGCAGCATCGGTGGTCGGCTCGCCTCGGCGATCGAGCGCCCACGAGGATGGAATGCTGGCATTCTGCGCGTGTGCCAGCATGATGCGCCCGATCGAGGCGGCGCTGAGGGCGAGATCGGTCACCATCGGGCAATCGGCGTCTGCGGCTGGCACGGCGACCGAGATCGGGTTGTTGCCGACCGCGGCCCGATCCGATCCGGGCAGCGACAGAAGCGGCGCGGTGTTGCTCAGCGCCACGGCGATATAGCCTCTCTTTGCGGCAAGCCGCGTGTAGTAGCCCGCCGCGCCGAAATGGCTAGCATTGCGCACGACCACAAAGCCCACGCCAGCGGTCGCGGCCTTCTTCATCGCCACGTTCATGGCGGCGTTGGCCGCCACGAAGCCCAGTCCGTAGTTGGCGTCGATCATTGCGAACGCCGGGCCGTCCTTGATTTGCTGCCAGCCGCAGTCCGCAGTCATCAAGCCGCGCCGTATGCGTTCCACATACACCGGCAGACGCAGCACGCCATGCGACGGCAGCCCCCGCAACTCCGCGTCCACTAGGCAGCTGGCGGTCATGTCTGCGGGCTCGGCCGGCACGCCCACCGCCGCCAGAAGGTCGACGATGAACGCGTGCAGCGCAGGTGCCGGGATCGGAGCGACGGTTTCCCAGGCTTGCATCGACGCCTGCGTCACACCGGATACTTCAGGCGCGAGATGACCCGCTCGACCATGTCCTGGCCGAAGCTCACATAGGGCCGCGTCTTCAGCAGGGCGCTGCGCTTCTCGGCCGAGGAGATGCGAAAGTAGGGCATGGCGCCTTCGCGGATCGTCACCTCGGGATTGTAGTGCCACTCGATCTCGATCACGACTTCGGGCTTGCTGAGGAGATAGGTGAGCTTGCCGATCTCCAGCCCGTAGTTGTTGAAGAGCACCGAGATGCCCTTGGTCAGGGTCCACCCGATCTTTTCGAAGTAGGCGACGCCGAGCTTCAGCAGCTGCTCGGGATGCAGCGATGACTCAACCAGGGCATGCGTGTGAATGACGTCGCCGAACTCGTCGATGTTGACGAGCAGGTTCTCTTTCCATGCCTTGGAGGCGAAATAGGTCTCGACCTCGCTCTTCTCCGATCGGCCGATGTCCTTGAACGCGAACTTCTTGTAGAAGTTCTCCATGTAGGCGTCGTCCCAGAACTCGGCCGCATGCGCCGCGCGGGCCGAGAAGGCGTCGGCGGGGCGCACGAGCACTTCTGGTGCGTAGTTTATGAAGAACTCCCAATGGCACTGTCCCTTGGGATGGACATTGTAGACATTCATGAAGTCCTCGTTCAGTGGCAGAATCTTGATCCTGCGCTGAAGCGATCGGTCGAACTTCTGGAAGTAGAAGGTCAGGAGCCGCGCAATGCTGCGCGGGTCCACGACGCCGTCGTTGTAGATGTGGGCATGGCGGATGTGCGGGCCGCTTTCCAGCTTTCGCACGTAGTCCGTCCAATGCGCACTGCTGAAGAACTCAACCAGAGAGTCCTCGACGTCCTGGTTGCTCCAGACATCGATCTTTTGATGTGCATTCATGAGGGCTGATACCTTGGAGGGAAGGGATCTGGAGCACGCGTCAGCCGGCCTTGCGGAACGACGGCGCAAGAATGGCGTCGATGTCCCAGGGCAGACTGATGCCGCCGTCGGCGAGCAAGAACTGGCCGGTGATGAAGCGTGCAGCGTCGGAAGCCAGATACATGATGACGTTGGCCAAATCCTCGGCTTCCGCGAAGAAGCCGACCGGCACCGTGGGCAGGAGCTTGTCCTGATTGTCTACCAGGATCTGCCGGGTCGGCGTCTTGACCGGGCCGGGGCCGATGGCATTGCAGGTGATGCCGTAGGAGCCGCCCTCCTTCGCGACCATCTTCGTCAGGCCCAGCATGCCGGCCTTCGATGCCGCGTACGGGCCGCCCCCCTTGTAGCCCGTGCCGATGGCGGCCGTGGACGAGATGTTGACGATCCGCCCGTACTTCTGGCGCTTCATGTGCGGCATCGTGTGCTTGATCACCAGGAAGGTGCCGGTCAGGTTGATCGACATCATCCGGTTCCAGTCTTCGAGTTTCACGTCCTCGATCAGGACCGGTCCCCAGAGCGATGTGATCCCAGCGCAGTTCACGAGGATGTCGATGCGCGAGAACTTGTCGACCGCCGTCTTGACGGCCTGGGCGACGCTGTCCTCGTTGGACACGTCGGTCTTGACGAAGATGGCGCTGCCCTTCGGCAGCTCGGCGGCCAGCGCCTGGCCGCGCGCGGCGTTGGTGTCGACGATCACGGCCTTGCCGCCTTCGCGGACGAACAGCCGGACCGAGGCCTCGCCCATGCCAATCGCTCCGCCGGTTACGACGGCGACTTTGTCCTTGATGATATTGCCGAACATGCTGTCCTCATGGGTTGGCTGTGAAGGCTAGTGCGGAAGCGATTTCGACCGGCCGCGTCGGAATGCGGCGCCCCTCCGGAGTTGCTTCGAAGAGGTGGGCACGAGCCAGATCGAAGGTGAGGTTCACGCTGCTGCCGGCGACCAGCCGAAGCTGCAGCGGGATGTCGGCAAGAAACTCGAGATCGGCGACGCGGCAGTACAGGTGGGTCTGAGCGCCGAGCGGCTCAGCAAGCTCGACGGTCGCCGTGATGCTGTTGCCGTCCGCCTTGCCGATCGGCGTTATGGAGATGTCGGCCGGGCGGATGGCGAAGATCGCATCGCCAAGCCTTGCGTCGCTGCACGGCCATTGTTCTGGCGGCAGCCGGAGGCGGAAGGCACCGCAGTCGACCGCGAGTCCATCGTCCGCCCTGAGCAGCCGGGCGTTGAAGAAGTTCATCCTGGGGCTGCCGATGAACCCCGCTACGAAGCGATTGATCGGCTCGTTGTAGACATCGATCGGGTTGCCGACCTGCTGCACGATCCCGTCCTTCATGACGACGATCTTGGTCCCCATCGTCATGGCTTCGACCTGGTCGTGCGTGACGAAGATGCTCGTGGTCTGCAGCCGCCGGTGAAGTCGGATCAACTCCGCGCGCATGCCCCCGCGCAGCGCCGCGTCGAGGTTGGAGAGGGGCTCGTCGAACAGGAACAGATGCGGCCGCCGGACCAGCGCGCGGCCGAGCGCAACGCGCTGGCGCTGCCCCCCCGACAGCTCTCCGGGGCGCCGCTGCAGCAGGCCCTCGAGACCGAGGATACCGGCCGCTTCCTGCACGGCGCGCGTGATCTGCGCCTTGGGGACTTTGCGCAGCGTCAGGCTGAACGCCATGTTCTCGTAGACCGACATGTGCGGATAGAGCGCATAGTCCTGGAACACCATCGCCATGTTGCGGTCTTTCGGCGCGCGGGCGGTGATGTCCACGTTGTCCAGCAGGATGCGGCCGCGCGTCGGCGTTTCCAGTCCAGCGATCATGCGCAGGACCGTCGATTTTCCGCACCCGGATGGACCCACGAGTATCGCGAACTCTTTGTCCTGGATCTCCAGATTGATCTCAGGCACGGCCTCCACCGGGCCGTACCATTTGCTGACGTTCTCGAGCACAAGCCCAGGCACGATCTATCTCCGCGCGGAAAAGGCCGGCGGCGCGCGATCGAAGCGCCGCGACGGCCCGACAACCAACCGCTAACCGCCGCGCTTGGAGTAGATTGCCACCAGCTGGCGCTCGGCCCAGTCGATGATGGCGTCCGGCTTCTCGCCGTTTGCTGCCTTCACGAACATGTCCGGGATGACGTAGGCCGTGGTGACCTCACCCACCGCCACGGTCATGGGACCAGGGTATCCCGCCGGACGCGAGATCTGTGGGATGCCTTTGAGGCGGGCCAGGTTGGGTGTCTTTTCGAGAACCGGCACGATCGCGTCCGCATAGCCTTTGAGCGGAGGATAGTTGTAGCCGACCACGTTCTCGTAGCCGCTCATCCAGTTGTTCATCAGGTAGGTCAGCCACTTCTTGGCCGGCGCGACGTTCGGCGAGAAATTCCAGATGCCGTAGGCATACATGAATGGGTAGTTGATGCGCGTCCCTTTCGGCCCCTTGAGCGGGACATCGTGGAAGATGTTCGCGCCGATCTGTGCGTTCTGCTTCATTGCCGTCCAATAGACGCTCGGCGCATTCATGGTCCACGAGCCGCGGCCTGAGATCATGAAGCGGTTGTTGCCCGCATCGTCCCAGGAGAGCACTTCCGGCGTCATCGTCTCCTGATAGAGCTGCTGGGCGAACTCCAGAGCCGCCTTCGTCTGGGCGGAGCGCACGGTTATTGTCTTGCCGTCCTCGGCCACCCACGGCGCATCGAAGGCCCACAGCAGCTCGTTGAAACCCGCGGTCGCGTCCACGCAACGCGAGAACGGCAGGCCGCAGGGATGGCCGGCGGCCTTGAGCGCCTTGCCGACCTTCAGAAGATCGAGCCAGGTTTCCGGCACGCTCGCTCCGACCTTCTCGATCAGATCCTTCCGATAGCAGGCACCATGATCCTGGTAATAGTTCAGGATGCCTTTCCACTGGGCTCCGCGCTTGCAATAGGCTTCCGCGACCGGAAGCCAACCGCCATGCTTGCTCCCCAGCTGATCCGCGACGTCGGTCACGTCGGCAAGGTGCCCTTCATAGATCGGCAGAGCGGAGACGGCGTCCGTGAGCTCCACGACATCGTGGCCGGAACGGCTGGAAATCTCGGCTGCATAGCGCACGCCGAGCTCGGGATGGGCGATATGCTCGCTGACGACGCGAATGCCCGTCTCGCGCTCGAAGCTGGCTGCCACGGACTTCAGCCAGCCCTCGTAGGCCGGAAGGAAGTGCGACCGGCTCAGCATGCGCACGGTTGCCGTCTGTGCGTGCGCGGAGCGAAGGAAGGCGGGCGCCGCCAATCCTGCACCCAGTCCTGCAGAGGCCTTGAGCAGGTCGCGTCTATTCAGAGTCATCGTTTCCTCCAGCAAAATAACATTTCGCTGATAAAAACGCGGCATGATAGGGGAGTCAAGCTCAATTCGGTCGCTGGACGGCGGAGGCTATTGAGGTCTCCGGATTTTTCCGTCGCCTGCCGCGTGAGCGGCATGACGTTGGTGTCGCGGCGACGCACTGCCGGGCAGCATGGGCTGACCCTCTCTGCGCATCACGCATGCGGGTGGGGAGGAGGCGCGAGCGGGAACGCGGAAGGTCAGACTCTGCTGGCTCAAACGCGTCGCGGTTCAGGCACGATCAGGAAAGTCGCTGCCGACAGTTTGGGCGTGGGCCCGTGCCCTGCTTGATGGTGATTCGCGTATCACATTCGGTGGCGGTCCTCCGTCCGGAGGACAGGCTTACCCGTCGATGGTTGGGTGGTTGCTGCGGCGAAGAGCCGCGAGGAGCTCTCTTGGTTCGCCGCGCACGGTGCCCCTAGCGCGATTGCGGCGCTCAATCGAGCGTCAGCGACAATCCGACCGCAAGGCTCTGCACCAGGCACATGGGCCCGACCATCGTGCGCAGGGCCGCTTCCGGCATGTCCGGGATCTCGAACACGACGTCGGCGCCCTCGACGATGGGGCTGAGCAGGCTGTCGGTGATGGAGACTGCGGGAAGGCCGCGCGCCAACAGCGCCGGGAAGAGGCGCACGGTATCGGGGTTGTAGGTTCTGAAGCTGATGGCGATGAGCGCGTCCTTGGGCGTTGCGGCCGCTGCCTGGTCGCCGAGCGCGCTGCCGAGCCCGTCGAGAATTGCCACCCGCCTGCCGAGCTTGCGCAGCACATAGGTGAGATGTGCGGCCACGGGAAAGGAGCCGCCCAGCCCCAGCACGTAAATGGTCTGCGCTGCGCCCAGGAGCGCAATGGCGCGCACGAAGTCCTTCTCGCGCACGCAGTCCTGCAGGCTCTCGAGCGCGACCACGCCCTCCGAGGCGAAGCGGGTGAGAACGGCGCGCGGGTTCTTGCCGTCGTGGAAGCGCCCGTCACGGCGCAGGCCTGAGATGCGCTCCTTGTAGCTCGGTGCCACGCTGGCAACGAGCCGCGAGCGGAACACCTGCTGCATCTCGGTGAACCCGCCGTAGCCCATGGCGCGCGCGAACCGCACGATCGCCGAGGGCTGCACGCGCGCGCGCTGGGCCACCTCCGCCACGGTGCCGAGCGCAATCTCGGTGGGATGGTCGAGGGCGAACTCGGCGATCTGCTTCAGGCGATCGGCGAAGCGCGGGTGGCGCCGGGCGATCTCGGCGCGCAGGGACTCGTAGGTCTCGTGCTGGGAGGTGTGCTGTCTCACCGTCATGTCTTCCGCCAGCGTCCATTGGCGCGGAACGCCAATGATCTGTTTATTTCACATTGCATCCATCGATGGAATGTTTATTCTATGCCCCAACAACGAGCCGTCGTCAAACGAGGCGTACGGCCAATAGCAGCAGGAGGAGGAGACGATGAACCAGCGCAAGATCACACGTCGCGGCCTAGTGCAGGGCAGCCTGATGGCGGCGGCCGCCGGCGGAACCGCCACGTTTTTTGGACCTTGGCAGCACAACCGGGTTTGGGCTCAGGGCGCCAAGAAGCCAATCAAGCTCGGCCTCACCTGCGATGCCAGCGGCCAATACGGCAACAGCGGCCAGGACGACGCGCTCGGCATCCGCCTCGCCGTCGACGAGTTCAACGCCAAGGGCGGCGTGCTCGGCCGCAAGATCGAGTGGATCACGGCCGACACGGAGACCAATCCCGCGACCGGTACGCGCGTGGCCGAGCGTTTCATCTCGCAGGAGCAGTGCGGCTTCCTGATCGGCGCGGTGCACTCGGGTGTCGCCAACGCCATCACGCAGGTAGCAAGCAAGTACGGCACCATCTACCTCAACACCAACTCCTCGGCGCCGAGCGAGGCTGGCGAGAACTGCTCGCGAGTCAAGTTCGTCTGGGACGGCAACGGCACCAACTTCTCCAAGGCCGCCGTACAGAACGCGGTAGAGAAGATTGGCAAGAAGTGGCTTCTGCTGACTAATGACTACGTCTGGGGCCACACGACGTCTGCTGCGACCAAGGCGCAGGTGGAGAAGGCCGGCGGGCAGATCATCGACAACCTGCTCGTGCCGCAGAATACCCGCGACTTCGCGTCCTACCTTCTGAAGGTCCAGCAGGCCAAGCCCGACGTGGTCGCGACCGCTGTCGGCGGCGACGACATCAAGGCGCTGCGCCAGCAGGTGAGTGACCTCAAGCTCGAGGACAAGGCGGCCTGGATCAACAATCAGCAGGACTGGCCGGACGTGTGGGGCGCGCCGCAAACGCTGTTCGGCGTGTTCGGCACCACCTGGTATCACAAGCTGCCGCTGCCGGGCGTCGCCGAGTTCGTCAAGCGCTGGCAGGCTGCCTATCCCAAGTCGCCGATCCCCGTGCCGGGAAACGTCTCCTACAACGGCTACATGGCGACGCGCGAGCTGCTGAGAGCCATCGAGCGCGCGGGCTCCACCAACAACATCGCCGTCATCAAGCAGCTCGAAGGCCACAAGATGCCGGCAGCCGAGCGCATGCAGCACTTCGACGCCTACATCGATCCCGTCACGCACCAGGTGCAGCAAACCATCTACCTCGCCCGCCGCAACGCGAAGCCGTCGGACAATACCGACCTCTTCGAGATCATGAGCTGGACCAAACCGGAGCTGGCGCTCGATGATGCGGCACCCGGTAAGTGCAAGCTCAAGGCCTACGACGAGGTGCCGAGCTTCGAGCTGTAGTTGGCCCCTCCCTCTCCCCGCTCGCGGGGAGAGGGAGCCCAGACAAGGACGCGCGCGTCCGTGCTCAACCTGCTGCCGCATCTCGTCAACGGCATCACGCTCGGCCTGCTGTTCGGCCTGATAGCGCTCGGCTTCATGCTGATCCTCGGGCTGATGGAGCAGATCAATCTGGCGCACGGCTCGCTGTTTGCGCTCGGCGCCTATTTTGCCTACGCGATTGCCACCCCATGGCTGCCGCTTCCGCCGGACCTGGTGCAGGCCTGGGCCGCGGTGCCACTCGTTTGGCGCTTTGCCGCGGCGCTCCTCATTGCTCCCGTCCTCGTCGCGCCGTTCGGACTGGTGCTCGAGCGCATGATGCGGCGCACCTACGGGCGTGATCCGCTCTACGGCCTGCTCCTGACCTTCGGGGCTGCCATGGTGCTCGAGGAGCTGATCCGACAGGTATGGGGTACGCGCGACTACCTGCTGCCCGTGCCGCGCGAGATGTCGGGCGGCTTCATCATGCTCGACCTCATCTGGTCGACCTATCGTTTCTGGGCGGCGGCGCTGGCGGTCCTGGCCATGGCCGGGGTCTGGATCATCGTCGAGTGCACGCGCTTTGGCGCCATGGTCAAGGCCGGCGCGCACGACAGCGAGATCGTGCAGGCGCTCGGCATCGATCTGGCGCGCCTCAGGGTATGGGTGTTCGTCCTCGGCACCATGCTGGCGGCTATTGCCGGCGTGATCCTGGCGCCGTTGTGGGGCATTCGCCCGCACATGGGCGTCGATGCGGTGGTGCCGGCCTTCGTCATCATCGTGCTGGGTGGGGTTGGAAGCTTCTGGGGTGCGGTGACGGCCGGGCTCCTGGTCGGCATGGTCGTGGGCCTGTCGGGCGCCTATGCCTCCGAATGGTCGCTGATGTCCATGTACCTGCTGCTCATCCTTGTCGTGACATTCCGGGCCCGAGGGTTGTTCGGCAAGAAGAGCGTCCTGGAGGCATGAGATGCTGGCGGGCCGGACCGTTCCGACCTTCACCCTGCCGATGCTGGCGGCGTGGCTGCTGTTTGCCTCCGTACCCTTTTGGATCGAGCGGGTCGGCCTCTATCAGTACCTCGGCGTCGAGATCCTGATCTGGGCCACCTATGCGCTGGCCTACAATCTCGTGCTCGGGCACTCCGGCCTGCCTTCCTTCGGGCACGGCGCCTTCTTCGGGCTCGGCGCCTATGCCTTCGGCTTGGCCCAGTTCAATCTGGCTGCCAATCTGTGGCTCTGCCTCACGGTCGCCGCGCTTGCGGCAGCTGCCGGCGGCACGCTGGTCGCCCTCTTCATCTCTCACCGGCGCGGCATCTACTACGCTCTGATGACCATCGCCTTCGGCCAGGTGTTCTGGTTCATCGCCATCAAGGCGCATGGCATCACCGGCGGCGAAGACGGGCTCCTCAAGATCGCGCGGCTGCCGGCGGACTTCGGCGTGGTTGCTTTCGATCTCAAGCACAACGTTGCCCTCTACTACTTCGTGCTGGCCGTGTTCGTAATCGTGTCGCTGCTGCTGTGGCGCCTTACGCACTCGCCGTTCGGGCGCGTGCTCAAGGCCATCAAGCAGAACGAGACGCGCGCCCGTTTCGTCGGCTACGACGTGTGGGCCTACAAGGCAGCGGCGCTCGTCGTCTCGGCCGGTCTCTCGGGGCTCGCCGGCGGCCTCTTCGCCATGGCACAGGCGTCCGCCTTCCCCGATGTCATGAGCCTGCACTACTCGGGCTACGTCGTGATGATGACGCTGGTCGGCGGCGGGCTCGTGTCGTTCTGGGGTCCGGTGATCGGCGCCGTCGCCTTCTTCCTCGCCCGCGACGTGATCGGCGCCCTCACCACCGCCTGGATGCTGTGGTTCGGCTTGCTGTTCGTGGCCCTCGTGCTGTTCAAGCCGGAGGGAATCGCCGGCTTGCTCCAGGGGGCCGACAAGGCCGAACCCAAGCGCGTGCCGCGGCCAGCCGGCGCGCCGCAACCGCAGCCAAGGTGAGCCGATGCCCCTGTTCGAGGCCAGGAACCTGCATCTGCGTTTCGGCGACCGCGTCGTGCTCGAGGACGTGTCGCTCGCTTTCGAGCAAGGCCGCCTGTCGGGCATCATGGGCCCCAACGGGGCCGGCAAGACCACGTGCTTCAATGTGCTGACCGGCCGCTACAAGCCCGACCGCGGCAAGGTGCTGCTCGAGGGGCGCGACATCACGGGACGCTCGCCGCAGGCCATCGCCCGGCTCGGTGTTGCCCGATCCTTCCAGATCATGAGTCTGTTCGACGAGTTCACCGTATTCGAGAACGTCGCGATCGCACTTCCCGGCCTGCGCGCGCGGGCGCGCGATCCGTTCGGACAGGCCTATGCCGATCCCGCGCTTGTGGCCGAGGCGTACGCGGTCCTCGAGATGGTGGGCCTTGCCGACCGTGCCGAGGACCTCGCCAAGTCACTGCCCTACGGCGCCCGGCGCGCGCTGGAGATCGCCGTTGCGCTGGCTGCCAAGCCGAAGCTGTTGTTCCTCGACGAGCCGACCGCCGGGCTCGGCAGCGACGGACGCGCGCAGCTCGCCGAGCTGGTCGCCAGGCTCAAGGGCACCGCGACCATCGTCATCATAGAGCACGACATGCAGTTTCTGTTCTCACTCGCCGAAGAGATCTCGGTCATCCACTGGGGCCAAGTGATCGCGCGCGGCACGCCCGACGAGCTCAAGGCAAACCCGTGGGTCAAGGCTTCCAATCTCGGGCAGCTGCGGTGATGCTCCAGGTCGCAGGCATCGACACCTACTACGGCGAGACGCAGGCGCTGTTCGGCGTATCGTTGTCTGTCGGCGCGGGCGAGATCCTGGCGCTGCTCGGCGCCAATGGCGCGGGCAAGACCACGGTGCTGCGCTCCATCCTCGGCCTCACTCGGCCACGGCGCGGGGACATCCTGCTCGAGGGGCGCTCCATTGCCGGCCTTCTCACGCACAAGGTGGCCCAGGCCGGCATCGGCTGGGTGCCCGACGACCGGCGTCTCTGCCCCACCCTGACGGTGGCCAGGAACCTCGCCCTCGGCATCAAGCGCAGCAAGTTCCGGCCCTGGAGCCTCGATGAGGTCACCGACATCTTCACCCCTCTCAAGTACCTGATGGGGCGCGAGGCTGAGACGCTGTCGGGCGGGGAGATGCAGATGGTGGCCATCGCCCGCGCACTGCTGGGTGCGCCGGGGCTGATGCTGTTCGACGAGCCGAGCCAGGGACTGGCCCCCAAGATCGTCGATGACGTCCTCGGCGTGATCCGACGGCTCAAGGCAGCCGGCGTTGCGGCCATCGTCGTCGAGCAGAACGCCGACGTTGCGCTCAGCGTCGCCGACCGCGTGGTGATCCTTGCGCAGGGCCAGGTCGCCTGGGAGGGAGACGTGGCAGCGCTCATGGCTGATCCGGACCTCAAACGCCGGATGCTGGGGGGCCTCCAATGAAGACCGCGCCGCTTCTGGTCCTGGAGCGCGTCAGCAAGATTTACCGGCGCGGCCTGCTCGACCGCGCGCCGGCCTTTCGCCTCGAGCTCGACCGCGCCTTCACGCAGCCCCAGATCGTTGGAGTGCTCGGTCCCAACGGCGCCGGCAAGACCACCCTGTTCGAGATGATCGCGGGCTCCAATGCTCCCTCATCAGGGCGCATTCTGGTGGCAGGGCAGGACATCCATCGCGTCCGCTACCGCCAGCGCGACCGCCTCGCCATCCACTACCACCAGTCCTATCAGGTGCGCCGCTTCGCAAAGCGCAAGCCGGCACTCCTGCTCGAGCCGGCCGCCAGTTCGTATCCGCTCGTGCACCTTTTCGACGAGCCGCAGTTCAACACCCAAGACGGCTACATCGGCTTCATGCTCGACTTCTTCCGGCGCCTGCGCGGCGAAGGCCGCCTCGTGTTCGTCTGCCTGCATCCAACCGCCGCGTTTCAATTGCAGATCCTGCGCGAGATCTGCGGGTGCTTCCTGTTCGTGAATGCTGGCAGATGCGACGCGCACGCGGACTTCGAGGCGCTGGTCGCTCATGCCGATGTGCGCCGCTATCTCGGGGCCCTCGCGCCCTGACCCTCTCGGGACGGAGGTCCTCGATCGCGTCGCTGATCGCAGCGCGGGCGGTGCTGTTGCCAGGGCAGGTCACCTTCGACATCACGGGTTTGTACGGATACCCGCCGTGAATCCCAGGGGCGACCATCTGCGTCTCACGGCACACCGAGATCAGAGGGCCGACAATGCGTACAGCTCTTCGTGCACTGCGGCTTTCGCCTCTTTTCGGCGGCCTTTTCCTCCTTCTCATCAGCCTCGTCGACGCCGCGGAACCCGACCGGGCGACCGCCGACCGTGCCCTCCAGCAACGTGCGACCGAAGCCGTGATCTGGGGCATGCCGGCCGTGAACTACGACCTGATGCTGCAGGAAATGCTGAGCAAAACCGACGGCAGGGTCGGTCAGGTCATCTATTGGGGGCGGCCGCTCGATGCGCGCAACCAGACGCTCACGCCGAACCCCGATGCGCTCTACTTCATGGTGTTCTTCAACACCAAGGACGGGCCGGTCGTCCTCGACCTGCCTCCCGGCGACGCCAACGGATCGTTCAACGGCAACATCGTCACCGTCTGGCAAATGCCGCTCGAGGATGCGGGCCTGCTCGGCTACGACAAAGGCGCGGGCGGAAAATACCTGATACTGCCGCCCGGCTACTCGGGCCCGAGACCCGAAGGCTACATCCCCCTGCAGTCCGACACCTTCGGCGGCTACATGCTGTTGCGTGCGAACCTCAAGAGCCACAGCGATGCCGACGTTGCCAGGTCCATCGCCTACGGCAAGCGCATGAAGATCTACCCGTTGTCGCAGGCGGCCAACCCCGCGGCGAACACGTTCACCGACGTGAAGGATGTCACCTTCGATTCCACCATCCGCTACGACGCCAGCTTCTTCCAGAATCTCGACCGGATCGTGCAGAGCGAGCCCTGGCTGCAGCGCGACCGCGCCATCATCGACCAACTGAGATCCCTCGGCATCGAGAAGGGCAAGCCCTTCAACCCCAGCGAGGCCATCCGGGCCACACTTGGCGTGGCTACGCGTGACGCTCATGCGCTGCTTGGGGCGAGATATGATGCGGGCCTGCCGCCGTTCTTCTCCGCCGCCAGCCGCTGGACCTATCCGGCGCCTCCCGAACTCGTGAAGGCGACCCAGGATGGCTATGCGGATCCCAACACCTACCCCGTCGACAGCCGCGGCCTCGTCTACAGCTACGCCTATATCGGCATCAAGCGCCTGGGCACCGGCCAGTTCTATCTGATCTCCATCCGCGACAAGGACGGTGATGCGTTCGACGGCGCCAAGACCTACCGCCTCACCGTGCCGGCCAATGCACCGGTCGAGCAGTATTGGTCGGTCACGGCCTACGACCGGCAAACGCACGCGTTGATCCGCAACGTGGCCCGCGCCAGCCGGTCGTCGCAGATTCCCGAGATGCAGAAGAACGCCGACGGATCGACCGACGTCTACTTCGGCCCCAAGGCGCCGGCCGGCAAGGACTCTAACTGGGTGCCGACCGACCCCGCCCGCAAGTTCGAGCTCATGTTCCGAGCCTACGCGCCGACCAAGGCGCTGTTCGACAAGTCGTGGGTGCTGCCTGACGTCGAGAAGATCGGCGGGCAGGACTATGCGTTCGAGCGCGGCTACCCCTCCGCGCAGGCCGCGCAGCGCGCCCGTGATGATGCCGACTTCCAGCGTGCGATCATCGCCTACCGATTCTGGTATCCGACCGTCTCCGCCGAAGGCATCTTCAACGGCGCCCGTGCGGCCGGCATCGAGGATGGCAAGGCCATCAGCATCGCGGCTGCCGGCCCCAGACAGGTGGCGTTCACGGCGAACTCGGATACGCCGTACGGCTTCGGCGTGCTCGACCTCGCGGGCGGCCCAATGGTGATCGAGCTTCCGCCGGGCGCCCTGATCGGCCTCGTCAACGATCATCACCAAAGCTGGGTTCTCGACATGGGCCTGCCCGGACCCGACGCCGGTAGGGGCGGCAGGCATCTCGTCCTGCCTCCGGGCTACAAAGGCAGCGTGCCGGCCGGCTATCACACCGGCCAGTCTCAGTCGATGAAGGCGCTGCTGGCCATCCGCGCGATGCCGGCGAGCGGCAACGTTGCGGGCGCCATGGACGCGCTGCGCAGCATTCGCATCTACCCGCTGTCGTCCGCGTCCAATCCCCAGCTCGTCCGCTTTGTCGACACGACGGATCGGGTGATGGACGCGACGTCCTTGCGCTGGGAGGACAACATCCAGTTCTGGCGGATCCTGCATCGCGTCGTCAGCGCCGAACCGCTAGTGCCGCAGTTCCTGTCCATGCACGGGCTGCTGTCCGAACTCGGCATCGAGAAGGGCAGGCCCTTCAACCCCGACGCGCGCATGGCGGCGATTCTGGAGAAGGCGGCCAAGGCCGGCCGCGACCAGATGCTAGTCTCCGCCTTCGACAGCGCGCGGCCCGATCGCATCAACTGGTCGGATCGCAAGTGGGAGTGGATCGGCCTCGTCCCCGGCAGCGTGCAGTTCGAGACGCCGAACGGCCTCGACCTCGAAGCCCGCGACCGCTGGTTCGCGCAGGCAATCGTCACCTCGCCCGCCATGTTCAACCGCGCGGCGGGTGCCGGCTCGCTCTATTGGCTCGCCGCCCGCGATTCGGCCGGCGCCTTCCTCGACGGCGGCAGGACCTATCGGCTTACGGTCCCGCAGCCGGTTCCGGGCAAGCTGTTCTGGTCGGTCACGGCGTACGACGCCGAAACCCGCTCGCAGGTGCAGACGGATCAGGGCAAGGCGGCGTTGCGCTCGCTGTTCGAGCTGAAGGATGCCGCATCCTCCCCATCCGTCGATCTCTATTTCGGCCCCACTGCGCCGGATGGCCAGGAAGGGCGCTGGATCAAGACCACGCCCGGCAAGGGCTGGTTCGCCTACATGCGGATTTACGGACCGGAGCAGGCAGCCTTCGACAAGAGCTGGAAGCCGGGCGACTTCGAGGAGATCGGCGCCATCGGCCGCGCCTTGCGGTGAGAGGGCAAGGTAGGCGCCGGAGCCATCGGCGGCCTTGCGCGAGGCGGGCGTGAGATGATGCGTCCGCCGAGAACAAGGTGAGGGCGCGCACGCGCGAGGCCGTCAACAAGTCCCGCTCTGCAAT
>Ga0111539_10001112_pt1 | contig 35521 bp, 34 predicted proteins | sample RhiMethybrSRZTD1_FD_79667 | JGI IMG/M metagenome (GOLD analysis project Ga0111539, IMG submission 79667) | Populus rhizosphere microbial communities from Tennessee, USA - Rhizosphere MetaG P. TD hybrid SRZTD1 (version 2) (version 2) | ecosystem: Host-associated > Plants > Roots > Rhizosphere >...
CGCCACGGAGCTGCTGACCAACACGAACGGCAGCGCCGGCGGCCCGCTCGTCAAGAACAAGATGTTCTATTTCGGGTCGATGAACTTCCAGCCGACGCACATCAGCGTGCCGGGCTTCCCGGCCGTCTCACCGCTCCCCGTCCTGCTCGGCGATACGAGCAACCAGGACACGACGGACATCCTGACCGGAACCGGCCGCCTGACGTATCAGCTCAACCCGAGCAACCGCTTCGACATTTACGGATCGAAGCAGCGGTACGACAAGCCGAACCGCGGCGCCGGCACCGGCGTCACCCAGGACTCGACGTCAAAGGAGTACGACATCGACAATACGGCCCAGGTGTTGTGGAGCACCGTGCTGACCGATCGGCTGTTCGCGAATTCCACGATCAGCTACAACAACGTGCACTTCCCGCTCTCACAGAAGACGCAGCTGCAGCCGCTCACCGACAACGCGTCGAGCGTCCAGCTACGTAACGACACCAACACAGCGATCATGTTCAGGCGTCGCCTGACGATCAATTCGAACTGGACGTACTACGTGCCGCAGTTCCTGGGTGGACGGCACGAGATCAAAGGTGGGTTCGACAACTCCTTCACGCCCGAGGACGTCACCACCGAGCGCGTGGACAACGTGAACTTGACCTATCGCAGCTTCGCGACGAGTCCGACGCAGCCAGCCGGGCCCGTGCAGGTCACGGTCTTCAACTCCCCGCTCTACGTGAAACGCGCCGTGATGAACACCGCGCTCTACGTGCAGGACTCGTACGCGATCGGGCGGCTGACGGCCATTGCCGGCATCCGCTGGGAGCGCGTCGAGGGTTATCTGCCCGGGCAGACGCACCCGTCGAGCGAGTACTTCCCGACCGGGACGGTCATCAACGGACTGAACGTCACGCTCAACACGGGCGGCGTGCTGACCCAGTACACCGTCCCGGATTCGTTCGCCGAGGTGCGCAACGCGCCGCTGTGGAAGAACTGGGCGCCGCGGTTGAGCCTGACCTATGACCTGACCGGCCGCGGCAAGACGGTCTTGAAGATGTCTGCCGGGAAGTACCTCGACCAGATCGGCACGGGCACGCCCGGACCGAACCCGAACGGCACGGTCTCGCAGCGCTACACGTGGAACGACCAGAACGGCGACCTCTTCTTCCAGAAGGGCAACGCGGTCTGGGACGGGTTCAAGTACGTGGGCGGCGAGTTCGGTGCCCTCGCGAACAATGGCACGACGATTCCCAACCCGAATCCGTTCGATACCCTGCGCCGACGGACGTATCGCAATGAGCTCACCGGAGGCGTCGATCACGAGCTGTTCGCGGGCGTGCGATTGAGCGTGACGTATATCTTCCGGAAGGAACAGGACACCTACGGCTCGGTCGACGTCGCCCAGGATCAATGGGCAACGCTCTACACCCCCGTGTCGATCATCGATCCCGGCCGGAACGGCGTGGTCGAGCCAACCGACAGCACGATCACGGCCTACAACCTGCTTCCGAACGTGACGGTCAACCCCCGCAACGTGAATGACGACCGGCTCGGCCCGACCTATCACGGGCTCGAGACCGTCGTCACCAAGCGGTACGCGAATGGGTTCGCGTTGCTCGCCGGGTACACGTACGGCAAGACCACTGTCGAGCAGACGAGCCTGGCGTCGCCCAACGCCCTCATCAACTCGGAAGGCCCGCCCGATGGCCGGCGCCACCTGTTCAAGAGCACGGCGTCGTACATCTTCCCGTACAGCATCACGTTCGGCGCGAACCTGCGATTGCAGTCAGGGCGGCCGATCACCCGCACGTACCAGATTCAAGCGTGCTCGGGGACGGTGACGACGAACTGCCTAAGTACGCAGACGACGATCAACGCCGAGCCGCGCGGCAGCGTTGAGTTGCCGGCCCTGTATACGGTGGACCTGCGCGGTGGGCGAATCTTCAAGGTCAATCGTCAGACCGTCGAGCTCTCAATGGACGTCTACAATCTGACGAACGCGAACACGACCTACAACGTCCGCACGACCACCGGTCTCTCGAGCATTCGGGTGAACGGCGATCCGACCGCACCGGTGACGCAGATCGCGAGCTTCAACTCGCCGACCGGCGTCCTGGGCCCGCGCATCATCCGGTTCAACATCGCGTATTGGTTTGGGAGTAGATAAGACACGCACGGTTCCGGGGTTCCGGAGTTCCGGGGTTCCGGGGTTCGAACGTCGAGCCCCGGAACCCAAGAACCGAACCTCGGAACCCCGGAACCCCGGAACCTACTGCGCCAGTCTCCTCGCAATCTCCCCCACCACCACTTCCCCATGGAACCGCCCGTTCTCGATGAAGATCCGTCCGCTCTGTTTGCCGGCGACGAAGGCGCCGATGACGAAGGCGTTGGGCACGGTGGTCTCGTAGGTCTCCGGATGATGAATCGGCGCGCCTTCGGCCGGGTCGACCTCGGCGCCGATGGCGCGCAGCAGCATCGTGTCGGATCGATAGCCGGTGAGGAGTAACACGGCATCGGCTGGTTCGCGCAGGGGTCCGCTCGGACCATCGAGTGCGACGTCCTGCAGCGTGATTTCGGTCACGCGCGTGCCGAAATGCGCGCGAATCGACCCTTCCTTGATGCGGTTCTCGATGTCCGGCTTGACCCAGTACTTGATCGACTCGCCGAGCGTGAGGCCGCGGTGCACCATCACCACGCTGGCGCCGTTACGGAAAAGATCCAGCGCCGCCTCGGCCGCGGAGTTCTTCCCGCCGACGATGAGCACGCGCCGGCGATAGTGGTGGTGCGGCTCGCGGTAATAGTGCGAGACGTGCGGCAGATCTTCGCCGGGCACGCCGAGGCGGTTCGGCATGTCGTAGGCGCCCGCCGCGATGACGATCGTCCTGCCGAGACGCGTCACTGGGTCACCCAGCCGCGGCTGCGACGTGACCGCGAACAGGCCGTCGGGCTGGCGGGTGACCGCCGTGACCGGTTCGTACAGGGCCGTGTCCAGCTCGAACGAGTCGGCCACGCGCCGGTAGTAGCGCAGCGCTTCGAAGCGCGTCGGCTTCTCGTACGGGCTCACGAACGGCACACCGCCGATCTCGAGCAGCTCCGGCGTGGTGAAGAACACCATGTCGGTCGGATAGTGCACGAGTGAATTGACGAGCGCGCCCTTTTCGAGGACGAGATACCGGAGGCCGCGCCGCTTGGCGGCGATCGCCGCCGCCAGTCCGGCCGGACCGGCGCCGATGATGAGGACGTCAAAATTCATAATTACTTCGGAACGAACTCGACGCGCAGATTGCTTACGATCGCAATCGCCCGTCCGGGAGATTCGTGCGTCGCGGTGCCGGCTCGCGTCGTCGCTTCGAGGCGGAGGCCGACGATGCCGACCGAGGCGACGCCGGCGGGGACGGACACCTTCACCGCCTGCGGCTGACCGGGGGCCACGGCTTTGAGCCCGGAGGGCCGGCCTCCCCCGCCGATCCGGTCGAAAAGATCCTGCACCGTCCGGAATTCCTGGAGCACCGCGGCCCGCTCGATGAGCTGGCCGTTGGGACGGACGACCGCAGCGAGCGCCGCGTAGCGCACGTAGGCCTGCGCCGGGTCCACGACGCCGGCGGCGACCGTGAACCGGTTGTGCAGATCGAACATCAGCGTCGCCGGGCCGGTATGCGGCGGAATCGTCACGGAGACGCTGTCCGCGCCGCTCGAGGCGATGATGACGTCGCAGAACTGGCGCTTGCTCTTGACGCCCTCGCCCAGGTCCGCGGCGCACGACAGTTGCGTCGTCACGTTCCCCCGGCCCTTCGTGCCGGTGCCGCCGCGCTGGGCCGACACCCAGGTCATGAGGGTCACTGCAAACACTAGAGCGCACCCGGCGATCCGGACCATTCCATCGAGTATATCGAACGCGAGTACGATGTCTGGTGTGCCCGCCTACCCTCAGCGCATCGTCTGCCTGACGGAGGAGACCACCGAGACGCTCTACCGGCTCGGCGCCGGCGATCGGGTCGTCGGAGTGTCGGGCTACACGGCCCGGCCGCCCGAGGCACGGCAGAAGCCGAAGGTGTCGGCCTTCCTGAACGCGCGGTTCGACAAGATCGAGGCGCTCCGGCCGGACCTGGTGCTCGCGTTCTCTGACCTCCAGGCGGACATCTGCGCGGAGCTGATCCGCCGCGGCCACACGGTGGTGGCGTTCAATCAGCGAAGCGTCGCGGAGATTCTGCAGATGATCCGCGTGCTCGGCGGGATGGTCGGCCTGGCGGACCGGGCGGAGGCGCTCGCGTGCGATCTCGAGCGGGATCTGGCGGCGATTCGCACATCGGCGGCGCGGTTTCCCGTCCCGCCGCGTGTCTTCTTCGAAGAGTGGGACGACCCGCTCATTTCCGGCATCCGCTGGGTGGAGGAGCTCGTCGAAGCCGCGGGCGGCGTGCCGCTGTTTCCCTCGCTGCGCAGCGCCGCACTCGCCAAAGACCGCATCATCAGTCCCGATGCCGTGCCCGCGCTCGCGCCCGACGTGATTCTCGCGTCCTGGTGCGGGAAGAAAGTCCGGAAATCACGGATCGCCGAGCGTGCCGGCTGGGCGGACGTGCCTGCGGTTCGTCACGGCCGGATCTACGAAATCAAGTCGACCTACATCCTGCAGCCCGGACCTGCGGCGCTGACGGAGGGCGTTCGTCAGATTCACGCACTGCTCGCGCGAGCGGCCGGCGTCACCGTCGACGGCGCGCTTGCGCCCGAACATGCGATTGATGACGAGCTATAGCCGTTTCGAGCGGCGACACCGAACTGGAAACGGCTCTGACGGTCACTCGGTCGGTTGCAGCTCCCGACTAGGATCGGCCGCGAGGAGCGTGCGCGGCTCACCGACCGCCGTGCGGTGCCGGATGAGCTCGAGGAACTCGGAGCGGGTGCGCGCGTCGCCGTGGAAGACGCCGCGCATGGCGCTGGTGACGGTGACGGAGTTCTGTTTCTCGACGCCGCGCATCGCCATGCAGAGGTGCGTCGCCTCCACGACGACGGCGACGCCAAGCGGCGCGACCTTCTCTTCAATCGTCTGGGCAATCTGCGACGTCAGGCGCTCCTGCACCTGGAGGCGGCGCGCAAACGCATCGACGATGCGCGGCAGCTTGCTGAGACCGATGACCTTGCCGTCCGGGATGTAGGCGAGGTGACACTTGCCGAAGAACGGCAGCATGTGGTGCTCGCACATGCTGTAAAAGTCGATGTCCCGGACGATCACCATCTCGTTATACTCGACGGTGAAGAGGGCATCGTTGATCAGCCGGTCGAGATCAACCGAGTATCCGCTCGTGAGGAAGCGAAGTGATTGTTCGACGCGACGAGGGGTTTCGCGCAGGCCGTCACGCCCTGGATTTTCTCCAAGCTCTGACAGCAGGCGCCTGATGATCTCCTGCATAGCCGCATTGTATCTCCTGGGCTTTCTTCTTTTCCCGGGGGGGCTCGGGGCCGCCGGCTCGTCAGCGCAGGGCGTCGATCCCGACGCGCTCTACAAACAGCGTGAAAACCTCCCGGGCGCGCAGCAGGCGGCGGACATCTGGGCGGCGCGGTCGGCCGGCGGCAAGGATTTTGACAGCGCGTGGAAGCTGGCGCGCGCCTGCTACTGGCTGGGGACGCACCTGCCCGAAAAAGATCGCCGCGCGGCGCTCGATCGCGGCGTGACCGCCGGGGATCTCGCCATCAGGCTCGACCCGTCAAAGCCCGAAGGCTATTTCTGGATGGCCGCCAACATGGGCACGCTGGCCGAATCGTACGGCTTGACGCAGGGCCTCAAGTACCGCGGCCGCATCCGGGACGCGCTGCAGAAGGTGCTCGCGATGGACCCGGCCTGGATGCAGGGATCCGCCGATCGCGCGCTCGGCTGGTGGTATCACAAGGTGCCGGGCCTCTTCGGCGGCAGCGAGCGGCTCGCCGAGCAACACCTGCGCAAGGCGCTCGCCTACAACCCGCGGAGCACGGTGACGCTGTTCTTTCTTGCCGAGGTCGTCGAGGAAGCCGGCCGCAAAGACGAGGCGCGCCAACTCCTCCAGCAGGTCCTCGATGCCCCGCTCGATCCCGACTGGACGCCGGAGGATCGCGACTTCAAGCGGAAAGCCGAGGAAAAGTTGAAAGCACTCGCGAAATCATGATGGGAACGTCGGCCGCGCTGCGGCAAATTCGGCCTGCAGCAGGCGACACGGTTGTCGAAGACGCCATGGAAGTGACCTGGCTAGCTTGATCCCGTCAGAGTCTTTCCACAATGGCGGCAATGCCCTGCCCGCCGCCGATGCACGCGCTGGCGAGGCCGTATTTCTTGCCGCGGCGGGCGAGCTCGAGCGTCAGCGTCAGGAGCAGGCGCGTGCCGGTCATGCCGAGCGGGTGACCCAGCGCGATCGCGCCGCCGTTCACGTTCGTCTTGTCGCGATCCAGACCAAGCTCCTGCTCGACCGCGAGGTACTGTCCGGCGAACGCCTCGTTCACCTCGATGAGATCGATCTGGCCGAGCGAGAGTCCCGCGCGATCCAGCACCTTGCGGGTCGCCGGCGCCGGGCCCATGCCCATGTAGGAGGGATCGACGCCGACCGTGGCCCACGCCGTCAGCCGCGCCGCCGGCTGCAGCCCGCGGGCTTTGACCGCCGTCTCGGAGGCCAGCAGCAGCGCGGCGCCGCCGTCCACGATGCCGCTGGCGTTCCCGGCGGTGACGGTGCCGTCTTTCGAGAAAGCGGCCGGCAGTTTGGCGAGTCCTTCGATCGTCGTGTCCGGCCGCAGGTGATCGTCCTGGTCGACGATCGTCACGCCTTTGCGCGACTTGATTTCGACCGGCACGACCTCGTCCTTGAAGCGGCCGGCCGCCCAGGCGGCCGAGGCGGCCTGCTGGCTGCGAAGCGCGTAGCGATCCTGCTCGTCGCGCGAGATGTTGTACCTGGCGGCGCACTTCTCCGCCGTCTGCGCCATGAACAGGCCGCAGTACGGATCGAGCAGCGCCTCGTACAGCGCGTCCTCGAGCTTCCCCTGATTGAGCCGCAATCCGGATCGCAGGCCGCGAATCACGTGCGGCGCCTGGCTCATGCTCTCGATGCCGCCGGCGAGCACGATGTCGGCCTCGCCCAACTGGATGAGCTGCGCACCGCTCACGGCCGATTGAATCCCCGAGCCGCACAGCCGGTTGACCGTGAGCGCGGGGACCTCGATCGGCACGCCGGCCTTGAGCGCGACGTGCCGCGCGCCGTAAATCGCGTCGCTGCTCGTCTGCATCACGTTGCCGAAGACCGCATGATCGACCCACTCGGGCCGCACGCCGGTCCGCTCGAACGCCGCCCGCGCCGCGATGGCGCCAAGCTCGAGGGCCGAGAGGTCCTTCAACGCCCCGCTGTACTCCGTCATCGGCGTCCGCGCGCCGCCCAGGATGAAGACATCTTTCATGATTGACACCCGTACCGCCCATTGCGGCGGACCACAATCCGGTCCGCCCTACTTGTTACTGCGTATCCTGTCCGCGATCGCTTTTCCGACCTCCCGTGTCCCGAGCGTGCCGCCGATGTCCGGCGTGGTCTCGCTCGCGTGCACAGCGGCTTCGACCGCCGACTCGATCTGTCTGGCCTCGTCCGTCCGCCCGAGCGTCTCGAGCATGAGCGCGGCCGACAGGATCGCGCCCATCGGGTTCGCGACGTTCTTTCCCGCCAGGGGCGGCGCCGATCCGTGCACGGGCTCGAAGAGCGACGTCCGGCCCGGGTAGATGTTGCCCGACGCGGCCATGCCCAGCCCGCCCTGCAGCGCGCCGCCGATGTCCGTGACGATGTCGCCGAAGAGATTGTTCGTGACGATGACCTGAAACTGTCCCGGGTCCTTGATCAGGAACATCGCGAGCGCGTCGATGTACATGTGCGTCGCCTGGATCTCCGGATACGCGGCCGCGGCCTCCTTGAACACACGCTGCCACAGGGCATGGCCCTGCGTCATCGCGTTGCTCTTGTCGGCCATGCACACCTTCGTCAACCGGCGTGCGCGCGCGAACTCGAACGCGTGCCGGATGATGCGGTCGACACCTTTGAAGGTGTTGACCTCTTCCTGAATCGCGATCTCGTCGGGCGTCCCCGCCTTGAAGCGGCCGCCGACGCTGACATACAGCCCCTCGGTGTTCTCCCGGAACACGACGAAGTTGACGTCGGCCCGCCCCCGGTCTTTGAGCGGGCACAGCCGATCATCGAGCAACCGCACCGGCCGGTAATTGACGTAGAGATCGAGCTCGAACCGGGTCCCGAGAAGGATGTCGCGCGCGTGGCGGTTGTCGGGAACCCGCGGATCCCCGAGCGCGCCGAGCAACACGGCCTCGAAGTCGTCGCGAAGCATCGCGTAGCCGTTCGGCGGGATGGTGACGCCAGTGGCCAGAAAGTGATCGGCGCTCCAGGGCAGCGTGACGAGCTCGAGCGGGCGCCCCGCCACGTCCGCCGTGGCGCGGAGCACGTTCACGGCCTCAGCCGTGACGTCCTTTCCAATCCCGTCTCCCGGGATAACCGCGACTCGCACAATCGATAATCATACCTTTTCGACGGCCAGGGCGATCCCCAGTCCCCCGCTGACGCAGAGCGTCGCGAGACCGCGGCGGGCGCCGCGGCGGGCCATCTCGTAGAGCAGCGTCACCAGAATGCGGCTGCCAGTGGCGCCAATCGGGTGCCCGAGCGCGATCGCCCCGCCGTTGACGTTGAGCCGATCGCGATCGATCGGCAAGTCGCGCAGCACGGCCAGCACCTGCGGCGCGAACGCCTCGTTGAGCTCGACGAGGTCGAAGTCGGAGAGGGCGAGGCCCGTGCGCGACAGCAGTTGCTGCACCGCCGGCACGGGCCCGATGCCCATCCGGCGCGGATCGACCCCGGCCGTCGCCCAGCCGACGACGCGCGCCATCGGCGCCAGCCGGCGCCGCGCCGCTTCCTCCTCGCTGGCGAGGACGACGGCCGCGCCGCCATCGGTGATGCCCGACGAACTGCCGGCCGTGATGATGCCATCCTGTCCATCGACGGGGGCAAAGACGAGCGGCAGCTTCTTCAGCGACTCGAGCGTCGTCCCCGCCCGCGGGTGCTCGTCGGTGTCCAGATCGACCGGTTTGCCCTTCGCGTCGAGGCCGGGCGCCGGCGTGATCTCGTCCTTGAAGCGTCCTGCCGCGATCGCAGCGTCGGCGCGGCGCTGGCTCTCAAAAGCGAATGCGTCGGAGTCGTCGCGGGTGATGCCGTACTCGCGTGCCAGCACTTCCGCCGTCTGCCCCATCACGAGATTCGCGAGCGGGCAGAAGAATCCATCGCGGTACATCGCGTCCACCAGCGCGAAGTGGCCCATCTTGTGACCCCAGCGCGCGTCTTCGCTGTCCACGAGGTACGGCATCCGGCTCATCGATTCGATGCCGCCGGCGAGCACAATCTTCGACTGGCCGATCATGATGGCTTGCGCGCCGAGCGCCACCGCCTGCAGGCTCGACGCGCACGCCTGATTGATCGTCTGCGCGGGCACGCGGTCGGGAAGCCCCGCGCGGCGGCCGACCTGCCGCGCCGGGTTCGGGCCGGATCCGGCCTGCCGGCCGTGGCCGATGAGCACTTCGTCGATGCGATCGGGCTCGAGGCCCGCGCGCGCGATCGCGGCGCGCGCGGCGCGTGCGCCCAATTCAGCCGGATGGGTATTGCGAAGCGTGCCGCCGTACCGCCCGATGGGCGTGCGCGCGGCGCCAACGATCACCACGGAGGTCGGGGGCATCGAGTCTGATGATACTTGCAAGGCAAAACGCAGAACTCAGAACGGAGCACTGGATGGAGAGAGCGCGTTGCAGATGCAGAAAGGGCGGGCTCGAGCCCGCCCTCGCGGGGCCGGCTGAAGCCGGCCCCTCCGACTTGACGGGTGACTATCGCGGCCGTTGCTTGCGTTCCGGCGCTCCGTGCATCTGGCCGCGCGCGATATCGCTCAGGACATCGAGCACCTCGGACGGGACGGCGAAGCCGAGCGTGACGGTCTTGTTGGTGCCGCCCACCTGGAGGGCGTTCAGCACCGTCGTGGCGCGCTGATCCTGGCCGGCCAGCAGCCGTCCGGCGGCGAGGGCGCCGCTCACGACCGCCTTCAGATCCTGGGCGGCCTGGTCGTCGCGCGTCTGGGCGAGAATGGTGCCGCTGAGCCCGCCGTTCACGTGCGCGCTCACGGCGAGAAACTGCACCGCCGGCAGGTGCGCTTTGACTTCGTCGGGCAGGTTCGCGCTCTTGGTGAACTCTTCGAAGCGCCCGACGACCCAGGCATTGGCGCCGCCACGCACTTCGTTGACGAGCTTCATCAGCTCGGCGTTCTTCGTGATGTCGGTCTTCGCGGCGGCCGTGTCAATCGCGCGCCGGACCGACGCCGACGGGCCCAGGGCGAGCAGGCCAGGCTCGAGAAACGCCACGACCGGTGGCCCGCTCAAACCTGCCGCCATCGCGTGCCCTTCGGTCGGCTCGACCCCGCCCGCGCCGTGGTTCCACGACAGCAGACGCTTGCCCCGGTACTCCTCGACCTTCGCTCCGTGCTGCACGGCGGTCGTCTCAATCCGGGCGTCGTTGAATCGGCCGCGGACGAGCACGACCGCGCTGCCGTTGGTCGGGTCGCTGCCGGTGAACCCGGCCACGACGACGTCGATGTCGTGCTCGAGGTCTACCCCGATTTCCTGGTGGATCCGGTCCTTTTCGTCGCCGGTCGGCAGCACCTGCCGGAGCTTCTGGCGGAACTCCGAGCTCATGATGGTCCGCACGTCCGCATAGGCCAGCGCGGTCGAATCCCCCGGAACATACGCCAGTTCCGAGTCATCAGTCGCGGACAACCCCGGCAGGGCCCCGTTCAGGGCCACCAGACCGGTCCCCACGCCCAGGACGACGATCAGGGCGGAGCCAATGAGGAAATAGCGGGTGCGGTGGGTCATTTAGGGGGAGACCTCTAATTGATTATACGGGGGGCGGTTCCGGGGGTTCCGGGGTTCCTGGGTTCCGGGGGTTCTGGCGTTCCCCCTATTGCTCCAGGACATATTCCCGCCTCGCTACGGTCCTGGCTGCCAGCCAGAGGCAGACGACCTCGATAATCGCCATCGAGATGAGGCTCTGGGCGAGGCCGGGGGTGTCCTGGAAGATCTGCTGCATCAGGCTGAGCGGCGAGTCGCTCGGCATGGCGTGGGGGACGAGCCCCTGGAGGTAGTAGGCGACCGTGAAGCGCTTGAGGTTGCCCGGCAGGACCATCGCCAGCGTCTCCCAGCCGAACACGAAAATCAGGCCCACGAGCAGGGGCCGCTTGAGCGCCGCCCCGATGAGGGCAAACACCGCGCCGTAGACGGCCAGCCCGAGGGCGAGGACGCCAAGGTCCTTGGCCAGGTCGATGACGCTCGCCCCGAGCGACCCTTTGAGCGGCACGATCAGCAGCCAGATGATGACGACAGCTGGCAGGACGACGCAGACCGTGCACACGAGATACGCCAGGTACTTGCCGACGAGCACCGCGCCGCGCGGGATCGGACGCGTGAAGAGGTAGGTGATCGTCTTGTCCTCGACCTCGTCGGCCATCAGCGAGGTGCCGTAGAACACGCCGAGCACCGGCACGCTGAACCGCACGAAGAACGCCCAGATCATCAGTCCGAAGATCAGGGGGCCGGTCATCGCGGTGTTCTGCATGATCGGCGCGCCCAGTGCGACGAGCGATCGCGCGACGAACGCAATCAGGACCGGCATGCCGACGACGAGCGCCATGAACACGGTCCGGCGCGACCAGAGCATGTCGCCGAGCGACAGGTCGAACACCCGCAGCGCGGCGTAGAGGAAGCCGGGAGCGGACCGTGGCGCGTTCGTCATGTCTTCACCAGGTACTTGAACACGGCCTGCAGGTTGTCGTCGGGCGAGGTGAGCTCTTCGACCGCGCCGCACGCCCCGGCGGCGACCAGCCCCGTGAGCTGCGCGTAGAACTCGTCCGGCTTGGCGGTCTCGACGACGACGGCGCCGGGCTCGAAGCGCAGGCTGATGATGTCGGCGTGGGCCAGGAACTCCCGCGCCAGGCCACGCGGGTCCTCGGCGCGGATGAACACGGTGTGCGGGTGCTCGTCGATGAGATCGCGAATCTGGTGGACGTTGCCTTCCGCGAGGATCCGGCCGTTATTGATCAGCAGGATGTTCGAGGTCATCGACTCGATCTCGTGCAGGATGTGGCTCGAGACGAGAATGCTCTTCCCCTGCTTCGCCCACTCGCGAATCATGCGAATTGTGCGGCGACGTCCGATCGGATCCATGCCGGAGAGCGGTTCGTCCAGGATCAGCAGCTCCGGATCGTGGACGAGCGCCTGCGCCAGCTTCACCCGCTGCCGCATGCCCTTGCTGTAGGCGCCGATGCGCTTGTTCGCGGCGGGCATCAGGTCGACGGTCGTGAGCGCCCGCTCGGCCGCCGCCTTTGCCGCCGCCTCGTCGTACCCGTTCAACCGGACGAGCGCCGTGACCCACTCGAGCCCCGTCATCCGATCGTAGAAGGCGTCCTGCTCGGGACAGAAGCCGATGCGGAAGTAGAGCTTCGGGTTGTCCCAGATCGGTTCGTCCAGAACTCTGATGGCGCCCTTGCTCGGCTTGAGCTGGCCGGTCACCAGCTTCATGAACGTGCTCTTGCCCGCCCCGTTCGGCCCGAGCAGCCCGGTGATGCCGGGCGGCACGCTCACGGTGACGTCGTTCAACCCGATCACCTGTCCGTACCACTTGGACAGGTGTTCCGAGGACATAATCGCGGCGCCCGGGGTGCTCATTTCACCACCTCGACGCCCTTGACCCGGCGCTCGAGCACCGACAGCGAGATCGCCACGAGCCCCGCGAGCACCAGGACGGAGACAATCACGGGCGTGTCGTAGCGCGCCGCCTGCCGGAACATCACATCGCTCACGACGTCGACGTTGGCCGTGATCGACACCCAGGCCGCGCGCGTCGAGTTGGTGATGATCCGGAGCACGACGAACATCGAGTTGGTGAAGAAGATCGCGCCGGTGTAGAGAATCGCGACGTAGCGCGTGCTCTTGGAGAGGGCCGAAAGCGCGAGCATGGTGAACGCGGCCACCAGCACGCGCACGAGGCTCGAGAGCACGACGGCCGGAATGACGTAGAGATTCGCGCGCAGGAAGTCGAGGTTCCCCGCGAACAGCACCTGCAGGACGATGAGCAGCAGCCCCGGCAGCAGCGTGACGAAGAGCAGGAACGTCACGAGAATCGCCAGCTTGCCGCCGATGTACTCCATGCGGAGCAGCGGCTTCGAGAGGTAGATCTGCAGGGCGTTGGCGCGCCGGTCCGAGGCAATGAGGCCGGCGCCGACGAAGACGGTCACGAAGAAGACGAAAATGCCCTGGTACTCGATGAAGTCGCGGAACATCTTGGCGTCCACGGGCACGACCTGCGACGCCTGCGCATAGGCGCTGACGACGTAGATCTGCACCGTCCGGACCACGAACGGAATCCACGCGACGATGAGCAGCGCGATGAGCGCCTTGCGCGAGAGCGTGCTGCGAATGCCGGCGCGCGTGATGACCGACCAGGCGCGGCCGAGCGGCTCGCGCTTGCCTTCGTAGCGACGGTAGCTCTGATCGTGAATCGGGCTCATTCTTCGCCAATCGCCCGGGCAAACACGTCTTCGAGCGTCGGGATGCTCGCGCGCAGATGGCGGACCTGGACGCCGGTGGCCAGCGCAATCTCGCAGATCCGCCGCTGATCCTGACCGGGCGTCGCGCGCTCGCCCGGCACGAAGACCCGCATCACGTCTTCCTCGGTCTCCTTGCACTCGAGGCCGCTCGCGCGGAGCGCCTCAATGAACGGCACGAGCGGGCCTTTGACCCGCACCTCGAACACCCGGCCGGCCGGTCCTTTGAGCTGATCAATGGATCCCGCCGCGGCCACCGCGCCCTTGTCGAGCACCACGACGTGATCGCAGGTGTACTCGACGTCGTTCAGCAGGTGCGACGACAGGATGAGGTTGACGTTCTTGTTGTGGGCGAGATCGTGCACGAGCTCGAGCATCTCGTCCCGCCCCTTGGGGTCCATGCCGTTCGTCGGCTCGTCGAGGAACAGCAGATCCGGATCGTGCACGAGCGCCTGCGCGAGCTTGATGCGCTGCTTCATGCCGGTCGAGTAGGTCTCGACGTTGCGATAGCGCGCTTCCCCGAGGCCGACGTAGTAGAGCACCTCGTGGGCGCGCTGCATGGCGTCGCTCACCGGCAATCCGGCCAACTGGCCGCAGTAGGCGACGAACGTCACGGCGTTCATCCCGGGAATGTGACCGTCGGTCTCCGGCATGTACCCGAGCCGGGCGCGGACTTCGAGCGGTCGGTCGGCGACGTTGATGCCGAGGACTTCGAGCCGTCCGGCTTTGGGCGGAATGAACCCGAGCAGCGACTTGAGCATCGTGCTCTTGCCCGCCCCGTTCGGCCCGAGCAGCCCGACCGCGCCTTTGGGAAATGTCGCACTGACGTCGCGCAGGGCCGCATTCGTCCCGTACGCGACGCTGACATGATCGAGAACCACCGCAGCGTCTGCCATCGTGAGGGTGTCCAGTTTCGGACCGCCTCACGATATACGACTTCAGACCGGGACGGGTTCGATATCCCGGACACTCGCGACAAAAAGGAGGGGCGGGCTTCAGCCCGCCCTTGCCGCGCCGGCTCAAGCCGGCCCCTCCTTGCAGGCGTGGCGGCGTGCTCAGCTGCTCTGGACGCCTTGCAGTCCAAGCTCCTCCGCTTTGACGCGCAGAAACCCGATGACGTTCGCGATGTGTTGATCGAGCGGCAGGCCGATCTCGTCGGCGCCCTTCCGGAGATCGTCGCGCGGGACCGCGCGGGCGAAGGCTTTGTCTTTCATCCGCTTGATGACCGACGACGCCTCGAGATCGTGCACGCTTTTCGACGGGCGCACGAGCGCGGCGGCGGTGATGAATCCCGAGAGCTCGTCGCACGCATATAGGGTTTTTTCGAGGCGGCTCTCGCGCGGGACGCCGCTGTAGTCGGCGTGCGACAGGATCGCGCGCGTGACCCACTCGGGGTAGCCGAGACTGGTGAGAATCTCGACACCGCGAAACGGATGATTCTCACGGTCGGGATACTTCTCGTAGTCGAAGTCGTGCACGAGCGCGACGAAGCCCCACGCGTCCTCGTCTTCGGCCCAGAGACGCGCATAGCCGCGGACCGCGGCTTCGACCGCGAGGAGGTGCTTGCGGAGACTCTCACTTTGCACGTGTTCGGTGACGAGGGCCCAGGCGCGCTCGCGCGACAGCAACGGATCGACCATGGCGGCCAGTCTAACCCGGCGGCCGGCGCATCGTCACCGCACGGGCAATGACGTCGCGGGCTTTGCCTGCGAGACGATACGGCTCGAGCGCGGCGGGACTCGCGAGCACGGCCTCGACGACGTCGCTGCCTGCCGCCAGCGTGCCGCCGATCGTGCGGCACAGAAAATCGACGAGCACGAAGTGGTACCGCACGTCACCGCGCTCGTCCACGAGGATGCGGTCGAACACATCGACCACCGGCCCCACGTCGACAACCAGACCCGTCTCCTCCCGCATTTCCCGGGCAATGCCGGCTTCGAGTGTCTCGCCCAGTTCGAGCTTGCCGCCCGGCAAGCTCCACTGCCCCGCCAGCGGCTCGTGCTGGCGCCTGACGAGCACGACACGGCCGTCGTCCATGAACGTCACGGCGCCGACGCCGACGACGGGTTGTGCGGCGACCCGGGATCTTCCTGGGCCCTCGGTCCTTGGCCCCGGGTCAGCGCCGGCGCGCTGCCGCGTCTCGACGCTCCGATGCCGGCGGATCCGCCCGTCCTCGACCCAAAAATGTGAATGGCCGGCGACCTCGCGCCGAACGTCGCCGGCGTCGCGCACCGTCAGACGCCAGTCGGCGCGCACCCAGCCCCAGCCGGTCTCGATGCCGGCCACGCGATCGACCTCGATCCGCGAGCCGCCGGTCAGCGCGCCGGCCCACTGACCGAATTCGCGTGCCCAGCCGGCGCGGAGCGCATCCAGCCCCTCATACACGCCCGCGTCGTCCAGGAACACGTGTTCGAGCGTGCACGACGGGTGATACAGCGCCACGAGAGCGTCGAGATCGGATCGATTGAGGGCCTGATAGAACGCGCGCACCAAATCCAGCGGATCGGCCGGGGTCATTCGCCCATGACCTTGACGATGACGCGCTTGCGCCGCTGGCCGTCGAATTCCGCGTAAAAGATCTGCTCCCACGGACCCAGATCGAGCTTGCCCTTCGTGATCGGCACCATGACCTGATGACCCATCAGCGTCCGCTTCAGGTGAGCATCCGCGTTGTCCTCACCGGTCTGGTGATGCCGGTACGGCCGTCCGGCCGGCGCGAGCTTCTCGAGCCACTCCTGAAAATCGTGGATGAGCCCGTCCTCCCAGTCGTTCACGTAGACTGCCGCGGTGATGTGCATCGCCGATACCAGCGCGAACCCTTCCTGCACGCCGCTCGCGCTCACGATCTTCGACACTTCGTCCGTGATGCGGACGAACTCCTGACGCTGTTTTGTGTTGAACCAGAGGTAGTCGGTGTGAGTCATAGAAATCAGGCACTTGGCACTGGGCACTAGTAAGAGCCTTTGACTTCTGCCTTTTGCCTTTTGCCTTCCCTAGTGCCTGGTGCCCAGTGCCGAGTGCCTGCTCTTAAGCAATCGCCAGCGCCGCTTCCGCGTTGAAGTCGAGCGGCGACGTTTCGCCACGTTCGAGCCGCCTGAGTCCGGCCGCGGCGATCATGGCGGCGTTGTCAGTGGACAGCGCGAGCGAGGGAACGTACACGGGGAGCCCGACACGCGCCCCGCGCTCGGCTGCGTCACGCCGGAGCCGGCTGTTGGCCGACACCCCGCCGGCGATGCCAACGCTCTTCGCGCCGAGCCACCGCGCCGCCTCGAACGTGCGATCGACCAGCGATTCGACGACGACGCGCTGAAACGATGCACAGAGATCAGCCACCTCTTGTGCGCTGAGCGGACCGGCATCCGTCGGGACGGCCGGCCCGGTCGCGACCGGCACGCCGCGTTGCGCGAGGTACCTGACCACTGCCGTCTTGAGCCCCGAAAAGCTGAACTCGGCCAGGTGCCGCGCCGCGGGCGGGAATCCGGTCGCGGTCAGATCGGGCGGCGGCGGATTCCGATCGGCGTGCGTGAACTTCGGCCTCGGCAGGTCAACGGCGTCGTCGCGCCCCTGGCGGGCGACGCGATCGATCGCCGGCCCGCCGGGATAGCCCAGGCCCATCAGCTTCGCGACCTTGTCGAACGCTTCTCCAGCCGCATCGTCGCGGGTCCGCCCGATCAAGCGATATACGCCGGGCTCCGGCACCAGATACAAGCTGGTATGTCCGCCGGAGACCACGAGAATCGCCGCCGGAAGCGGAATGGCCCCGTGCTCGAGAAAGATCGACTCGATATGGCCGGCGAGATGGTGCACGGCCAGGATCGGCTTCTCGAGGCTCACCGCGAGCGACTTGGCGAACGAGACGCCGACGAGCAACGACCCGACGAGGCCCGGTCCCCGGGTCACGGCGATGGCGTCGAGGGCCGGCCAGTCGAGACCCGCATCCGCGATCGCGCGCTCGGCGACGCCGCAGATGTCGCGGACGTGCTGCCGGGACGCGAGCTCCGGCACGACGCCGCCCCACTCGCGATGAATGTCCACCTGCGAGGCGATGACATTCGAGCGAATCTGCCACGGACGGGCCGGATCGCCCGTCGTCCGGACGACAGCCGCCGCCGTCTCATCGCACGAGGTTTCGATCCCGAGCACCGTCGCCATGACTACTGCGTGAAGAGCCTGGGCAGCGTCTCGTCGTACGGGGGCCGGACGATGCCCTTCTCGGTGATGATGCCGGCGACGAGCCTGGCCGGCGTCACGTCGAAACAGGGATTCCAGACGCTGGCGCCTTCGGGCGCGACGCGGGTCGGACCGAAGTGCGTAATCTCTCGCGCGCTGCGCTGTTCGATGGGAATGGCGTCACCGTTGGCGGTCTCCAGATCGATGGTCGAGAGCGGCGCCGCGACATAGAACGGCACGCCGTGGGCGTGCGCCATCATCGCGACCGTGTACGTGCCGATCTTGTTGGCGACGTCGCCGTTGGCGGCGATGCGATCGGCGCCGACGACGACGAAGTCGACTTCGCCGCGCTTCATCAGCGGACCGGCCATGCCTTCTGTGATGATCGTGGTGGGCACGTTGTCGCGAATGAGCTCCCAGGCGGTGAGCCGGGCGCCCTGGAGGAACGGGCGCGTTTCGTCGGCGAAGACCTGGACGACTTTGCCGCGCTCGGCAGCGGCGCGGATCACGCCGAGCGCCGTGCCGTAGCCGGCCGTCGCGAGCGCGCCGGCATTGCAATGCGTCAGAATCCTGGCATTCGCCGGCACCACGTCCGCGCCGTGACGGCCCATCGTGCGGCAGCTCTCGACGTCCTCGTCGTGGATCGCGTTGGCCTCGCGCTCGAGCCGCGTCTTGATTTCGTCCACAGACTCGCCGGCCTGCACCCCGGCGGCGAACGACCGTTTCATCCGCGCGATCGCCCAGAACAGATTCACTGCGGTCGGCCGGGTATCGGCCATGAGCTCGCACAACTTGTTGAACTCGACGGCGAACTGTTTCGTGCCCTGCGACGTGCTCCGGCGCATCCCGATGGCGATCCCCATGGCGGCCGCGACGCCGATGGCCGGCGCGCCGCGGATCACCATCGTCTTGATGGCGCGCGCCACTTCCTTCGCGGTCTTGCAGTGCACGTACACTTCCTGAGCCGGCAGCTTGCGCTGGTCGATCATCACGACCGCATCCGACTGCCATTCAATCGTCGGCAACATGAGTTGATGATACTTGATGCGATCGGCCCTGGGCCCTGGGCCTATTTCAGAAGCCTGCCATCAAACGGCAACGGCAGGAGATCGCGCATCTGGTGGCGGGCCTTGATCTCAGTGAGATTGGCCATCACGACCGGGATGTCGCCGCAGTACTCCCACAGCAGCTGGCGACAGGGGCCGCACGGTGGCGTCGGCGACGCGGTGTCGGCGACGACCGCGATCATCGCGAAGTCGCGCTCGCCTTCCGAGAGCGCCTTCAGGAGCGCGACGCGTTCGGCGCAGACGGTGAGCCCGTACGAGGCGTTCTCGACGTTGCAGCCGCCATACACCCGGCCGGCGGCGGTGACGAGCGCCGCCCCGACCTTGAAGTGCGAGTACGGCGCGATCGCGCGATCGCGCGCCTCGCGGGCGGCCGCGACCAGCGCCGCTTCAGAGACGCTCAAGGATCCCCTCGAGGAGCGCGATGAACTGGCCGCGCACGCGGCCGGTCGTCTCGATCACTTCTTCTTCGGTGAGCGGCTGCGGCAGCATGCCGGCCGCCATGTTCGAGATGCACGAAATGCCGAGCACTTCGAGTCCCATGTGCCGCGCGACGATGGCCTCCGGCACCGTGGACATGCCGACGGCGTCGGCGCCCATGGTGCGAAAGGCGCGGATCTCGGCCGGCGTTTCGTAGCTGGGCCCGGTGACCGCGATGTACACGCCGTGCTCGATGGGCAAACCGATCGCGCGCGCGGCCTCGGCGGCGAGCGATCGCAGGCGCGCGGAATAGACCTCGGACATGTCCGGAAACCGGCGGCCGAACCGGTCGTCGTTCTGGCCGATGAGCGGATTGGTGCCCAGCAGATTGATGTGGTCGTCGATCAGCATGAGCGCGCCCTGCGCGAAGCCGGCGTTGATACCGCCGGCAGCGTTCGTCAGCACCAGCGTTTTCACGCCCAACCGCCCGATGACGCGCGTGGCGAAGGTGGCCGTCCGGAGGTCGTGTCCTTCGTAGAAATGCGCGCGCCCGGAGAGCGCGAGCACCCGGCGGCCGCGTGCCGTGCCGGCGACCAGATTGCCGGCGTGGCCAACGACCTTTGCGGCCGGCCAGTTGGGAATCGTGTCGTACGGCAGCACGCTCGCGTCCGACAGGCTCTCGGCGAACGCGCCGAGTCCCGATCCGAGCACGATGGCCACCTCCGGGATGGATCCGAGGCGGTCGCGCAGGACGCCCGTCGTCTCGTTGACCTGATCGAAGTACGACGCCATCACAGCAGGATGGCCGCGATGCAGGCCGAGGTGAAGTTCGCGAGCGTGCCGGCCAGCATCGCGCGCAGACCGAGGCGCGCCAGATCGGAGCGGCGCTCCGGCACGAGCGCGCCGATGCCGCCGATTTGAATCCCGATCGACGAGAAGTTCGCGAAGCCGCACAAGGCGAAGGTCGCGACGGTGAACGACCGCGGATCGAGCCCTTCGCGCAGCGGCCCGAGCTGCGCGAACGCGATGAACTCGTTCAGGACCATCCGCGTCCCGAGCAGGTTCCCGACCACCGTGGCGTCCTTCCAGGCGACGCCCAGGCTCCACGCGATCGGCGCGAAGACGAAGCCGAAGATTTTCTGCAGGCTGAGATCGGGCACGTGCACCAACCCGCCGACCCAGCCGAGCAGCGCGTTGGTCAGCGCGATGAGGGCGACGAACGAAATCAGCATCGCGATGACGTTCATCGCCAGGTGCAACCCCTCGCCGGTGCCGCGGCCGGCGGCGTCGATGACGTTCACGTCCGTCTTCTTCACGTCGAGCTTGACCGTGCCGAGCGTCTCGGGCACGGCCGTCTCGGGCACGAACATCTTGGCCATCATCAGCGTGCCGGGCGCCGTCATGATGACGGCGGTGAGCAGGTGCTTCGGTTCGATGCCGAACGCGATGTAGGCGGCCATGATGCCGCCGGAGATATGCGCCATCCCCGACGTCATCACCGTCATGAGCTCCGACTCGGTCATCTTCGCCAGATACGGGCGAATCGTGAGCGGGGCCTCGGTCTGCCCCATGAAGATGCTCGCCGCGACGTTCAACGACTCGGCGCCGCTCGCCCCCATGACGCGGTTCATGACGACCGCGAACAGGCGCACCACGATCTGCATGATGCCGAAGTAGTAGAGGATCGCGAAGAGCGCGGCGATGAAGATGATCGTCGGCGCGATCTGAAACGCGAAGATGACGCCGTACTTCTTCGGCCCGTCCGGACCGAACACGATTTCCATGATCTTCGCCCAGACCGCCTGGTCGCCGAGCGGGCCGAAGACCAGTGACGACCCGGCGGCCGTGTATCCGAGCAGCTGCCGGATCCGGTCGCCGAGGAACTCGAACACACGCTGGCCGTACGTCGTCTTGAGGACGATGAGCGCGAAGGCGAGCTGCAGGCCGAAGCCCCAGGCGATCGTCCGCAACCGGATCGCCTTGCGGTTCGTCGAGAGCGAGTACGCGATCAGTCCGATCAGGGCGAGCCCGATCACCGGTTGCAACCGTCCCATCAGCTCCTCCTGAAACGACCTCGAAGGTCGTAGCTACCAATTCTGGTAGGAACGACCTCCGAGGTCATAGTGTCCGTCCGTCGACGGTCTCGAGCACGTCCACCGGCGACGCCGTCGCCTGGTCGCCGATCGTGACCGCGCGCGCCAGCAGCTCGCGGGCGGCGGCGAGGCGCGCGCCGTCGCGGCAGGCCAGGCGCGCGATCGGATCGCCCTGCCGCACGCTGGTGCCGACGGGCGCCAGGATATCGATGCCGGCCGCCGGATCGACCGCCTGGTCGGCGCGATCCCGGCCTGCGCCGAGGGCAACGGCGGCGCGCCCGACGAGCTCGGCCTCGAGGTCGGCGACGACGCCGTCGCGCGGCGCCGCCCAGGTCTCGACCGCCGACGGCTGCGGCAACCGGGCGTAGTCGTCGACGACCCGCGGGTCTCCGCCCTGCGCCGCGATGATGTCGCGGAACTTTTCGAGGCCCGCGCCCGACGAGAGCGCCCCCCGCACCTGCCGCTCGGCGTCGGGTTCGCCCGCGGCCGTGCCGGAGAGCACCAGCATGCGCGCGGCGAACGTGATCGAGAGCCGCTCGATGTCCGACGGCCCCCGCCCTTTGAGCGTCTCGATCGACTCGACGACCTCGTTCGCGTTCCCCACCGCACGGCCGAGCGGCACGTCCATCGGCGTCAGCAGCGCCTCGGTCCGGACGCCATTGCGCTCGGCGATCCCGGCCAGCCAGCGCGCGAGTCGCCGCGCGTCGTCCGCGGTCTTCATGAACGCGCCCCGGCCGACCTTGACGTCGAGCACCAGCGCGCCGATCCCTTCCGCGATCTTCTTGCTCAGGATCGACGCACAGATGAGCGGAATGCTCTCGACCGTGCCGGTCACGTCGCGCAGCGCGTAGAGCCGCCGATCGGCCGGTGCGATCTCCTCGGTCTGGCCGATCAGCGCACAGCCGGTCCGGCGCAGCACCGCGCGCATCTCGTCGAGCGTGAGACGGGTGCGGAATCCCGGAATCGCCTCGAGCTTGTCGAGCGTGCCGCCGGTGTGTCCGAGCCCGCGGCCCGACATCATCGGCACGATGGCGCCGCACGCGGCGGCGAGCGGCGCGAGGACGAGCGACAGTTTGTCGCCGACGCCGCCGGTCGAGTGTTTGTCGACCGGCGTGCCCTCGAACTCGGACAGGTCCACCTTGCGCCCCGAGTGGACCATGGCGTCGGTCAGGACCGCGGCCTCGTCGAGCGTCATGCCGCGCAACACGATCGCCATGAGCAGCGCCGCGATCTGATAGTCCGGCCAGGACTGATCGGTGACGCCGGCGACGAACGCGCGAATGTCGTCAGCGTCGAGAGCCCCGCCGTCCCGCTTGTGGCGGATTAGATCAACCGCGCGCATTCGCGGGCAAGTATAGTGGGAAACCGTGACCGGATCGGTGGGCCTGCTGTTCCTCGCTGCCGCGCTCTCCGCAATCGCGCTCAGCAGCTTCGCCTGGCGTGTGACGCGCGCCGCCTCCGATCCGGAACGGCTGATCGGGCAACTGCGGCTGGCGCAATGGACGGCGCTGCTCTATGCGGCCACCGGCGGGACGTGGATGGGACTGGCCGTCACCGCCCACGCCGATGTTCTGGCCAACCTGGACATGACGCTCGGGATCGCGGCGGTCGTCGTCGCCGGGGCCGTGCTGCTGCTCGAACCGAGGACGGCCCTCCTGACCCTGGCCATCGCATTCGTCGCGCACGCGCTCGTGGACATCGCGCACCGTCCCGGCTGGCTGTCACCGGTCATCGCCCCGCAGCGGTTCATCGCGGGGTGCGCGGCATACGACGTTTATGTGGCTGCGCTATGCTTCTGGGCCCGAGGTCGCTGACTCATGCTCAATCGCGTCGTCCGGCCCGCACTCGCGGCCATCGTCCTTCTCACCGCCGCCGCGTCGGCCCAGCAGCCGGCCGCGCCGCCGCCGGGCCGTCCCGCCGCGCCGCGTCTGGTCGTCTTCCTGGTCATCGATCAGTTTCGGTCCGACTACATCGAGATGTACGGGCACCAGTGGACCGGGGGGCTCCGGCGACTGTACGACCGGGGGGCGGTGTTTCCGCTCGCGATGTACCCGTACAGCGGCAGCGTCACGTGCCCGGGCCACACCACCATCGGCACGGGCACGCTGCCCTACGTCCACGGGATGTTCGCCAACACGATCTACGACAAGACGCTGCGCCGCGGCGTCGGGTGCATGACCGACGCGGCCGCGACGTCGGTCGCGTTCGGCGGCGGGACCGGGACCGAACATCACAGCGGCCGCAACATCCTCGCGCCGGCCTTCGCCGACGAGCTGCGCCTGCAGGCGCGGCGTGTCCCCAACATCGTGTCGGTCGCGCTCAAACCGCGCTCAGCGATTGGCCTCGGCGGACACGGCGGCCCCAACACCGTCGTGGTCTGGGAAGAAGACAACGGCACCTGGGCGACGTCCGACGCGTACACGAAAGCGCCGTGGCCGGACGTGGATGAGTACGTCAAGGCCCACCCGCTCACGTCGGCCTACGGCGAAACCTGGTCGCGCGTGCGCCCCGAGAGCACCTACCTGTTTACAGATGACGGCCTCGGCGAGAACAGCCCCATCCCGTGGACGCGGCTGTTCCCGCACAAGCTGGAAAGCCGCAGCGGCAAGCCGGACAACGAGTTCGTCACGACGTGGGAACGGTCGCCCTGGAGCGACGAGTACGTAGTCGGACTGGCGAAGCACCTCGTCGCCTCGCGCAAGCTCGGCACGCAGCCCGGCACGGACATGCTCGCGCTCAGCCTGCCGAGCCTGGATCTGGTCGGCCACGAGTTCGGTCCGCGCAGCCACGAGGTCCAAGACACGCTCATTCGCGCGGACCGGGTGATCGGCGGGTTGTTCGACGCGCTGGACAAGCAGGTCGGCGTCGGCCAGTACGTGGTCGCGTTCTCCGCCGATCACGGCGTGGCCTTCATCCCGGAGCAGGCCGCCGCGCTCGGCATGGACGCCGGACGCATCGTCGCCAAGGAGATCAGCACGGCGGTCGAGGCGACAGTCGCGAAGTTTCTCGGCGCCGGCACGTACTGCGGGATCTGCACCGAACAGCAGATCTGGCTGACGCCGGGGACCCTGGATCAGCTGCGCGGCCGCACCGGCGCGGTCGAGGCCGTGCGCGCGGCACTGAGCGAGATTCGCGGCATCGCCCGGATCCTCACGGCCGACGAGCTCACCTCCACCGCGGTGACCTACGATCCGATCCTGCTGGCGTCGCGCCTCAGCTATGTGCCTGGACGGAGCGCCGACTTCATCATCGTTCCGAAACCGTACTGGATGATTCGCGCCAACACCGGCACCAGCCATGGCACGCCGTACGAATACGATCGCCGCGTGCCGGTCGTCCTCTACGGCGGCGGGATTGCGCGCGGGCGCTTTCTGGTCACGGCGAGCCCCGCCGACATCGCGCCGACGTTCGCGGCGCTCGCGCGCATCACGCTCGCGCGGACGAACGGGCGCGTTCTGACCGAAGCGCTGGCCAGGTAGGTCCCGGAGGCACGATCGCCGATGAGCCCGCGGCCGTGGCGTCCCACTGCCTTCGCCCGGCGTGTCGTGCAGTTGCTCGGCCGCCTTCCGTCGGGACGCGTCGTCACCTACGGTGATCTCGCGCGGGCCGCGGGCCGCCCGGGCGCGGCCAGAGCCGTCGGCAACATCATGCGCGAGGCGCCCATCACTGGATTGCCCTATCATCGCGTCGTGGCCGCCGGCGGCCGCGTGGGCGGCTACGGCGCGCATCCGGAGCTCAAGGCGGCGCTCCTCACTGCCGAGGGGCTGATCGTCAGGCGCGGGCGGATCCGGAACTTCGCCGAACGGCGATGGGAACCAGGCCAAAGGCCAACGGCGCCGGGCCGAAGTCGAAGGCAGTAACCTTTGGGCCATGGGCCTCTGGCCTTGGGCCTTCGGGCAACCCCTGTCCCCATGCCGTCGTCCAAGCCAATGAAGCGACTCGTGGAGGGGCACGCAGACCTGGCCCTGGTGGCACGGTGCCGGGCGAATTCCCCTGGCGCGTTCGAAGAGCTGTATCGCGCGTACGCGCCACGGCTGTTCGGGCTGGCTTGCCGTCTGGTCGGCCGCGGCGATGCCGAAGATCTGCTTCAGGAGATCTTCCTGACGGCGCACCGCAAGCTCGGCCTGTACAAAGGCGAAGCGGCGCTCGGCACCTGGCTGTTCCGGCTGGCCACCAACCAGTGCCTGGACCACCTGCGAAGTCAGCGCGCGCGGCTGATGCAACTCGTGGACACACTGGACGAGGAGCCGGGCGCCGTCGGATCCAGCGCCGGGGCGATCCTGGGCGTCGTCGACCGGCTGGATCTGGAGCGCGGGCTGGCGGGACTGCCGGCCGGCTGCCGGACGGTGTTCGTGCTGCATGATATCGAGGGCTGCGAGCACAAGGAGATCGGCGAGCTGCTCGGCATTTCGGACGGCACGTCGAAGTCGCAGTTGCACAAGGCGAGGATGCGGCTACGGCAGATGCTCGGCCGAACGGACGGAAGAGAGTCATGAACACGTGTCAGGCGATTCAGCCGCAGCTGAGTTCGTACGTCGACGGCCATCTCACGGCCGAGGAGCGTCGCGCGCTGGACGCGCATCTCGAGACGTGTTCGGGCTGCCGCGGCGTGCTGCGCGATCTCGAACGGCTGCGCGCCGCGGCGCGGCAGCTCGGCCCGATCGCGCCGCCCGATCACGTGTGGCTCGAGGTCGCCGGACAGGTACGGCTCGACGAGCCGGGGGCCGGGGGCGGCGGCCGCGCGAGCGCGCCGCGGACGGCCGTGCGGCAGTGGATCGGACTCGCGGCGGCGCTCGTGCTCGTCACCATCGGCGCCTTCTTCCTGCGGGTGTCGCCGCCGGCGAGCCCGCCCGGCAACGTGCCGGCACGTGACGCCGTCCAAGCGATCGCCGACGACCTGATGCTGGCCAACCAACACTACGAGCGGGCGATTGCGGAGCTCGACGCGCTGTCCAAGACGAACGGCGGCGCACTCGATCCGGCGATCGCCGATCTGCTGCGCAAGAACATCGCGGCCGCCGATCAAGCGATCGCGGAAAGCCGAAGCGCGGTGACCCAGAGCCCGGAGAGCGGTCCGGCTCGGGAAAGCCTGATGGAAGCACTCCGGCGCAAGGTCGACGTGCTGCAGGCAACGGTGACGCTGATGAACGACATGCGGCGGGGCGATCAGGCGGGCGCCGCCGAATCGGCCGCGGCGATCAGCAAGAAAGGCTGACAAGAGGTGCGTGTGCAGAGACCCCAGCGAATTTCACTCGGACGGCGTGCCGCGATCACGCTCTCGACGGCCGCGCTCGTCGTCGGCGCCGGCGCGGGCGCGGCGGCGCAGACGATCACGGTCCAGGTCGACGCCAGCGTGGCGCGCGAGATCGCGCGCGAGATCCGCACCGCGGTTGACCATGCCGTCGTGCGTGAGGTCGGCCGCGAGATCGGCAGCGCGATCCGCACGGCGATGGCTGACGTCCCGTGGCGTGAGTGGGTGCGCGACTTTCCCTGGGGTGACCTGGACGTCCGGTGGGGCGTGGCGGGCGGCGGCGCGGTCTGGCAATCGCGCGACTTCCCCGTCGAGCAGGTTGATCGCAAGACGCACACGCTCGCGCTCGGTCCGTCGGGCTCGCTCGAGCTTCGCAACATCAGCGGTCCAGTGTCGGTCGTGGCCGGTTCGGGAAAGGACGTCACCATCGAGGTCGTCCGGACGTCGCACGGCCGGACCGAAGCGGACGCCAAGCTCGGATTGGAGCAGGTCACGGCCGAAGTCGATCACCGCGGCGAGCGGGCGACGATCAACGCCCGGTACCCGGACCGCCGCGGGCGGCCGAACTTCTCGGTGACCGTCGGCTATACGGTCACGGCCCCGGCGGGGACGCACATCACCGTCGGCGGCTACAGCACCGACACGACGGTCAAGGGGATCAAGGGCGACATCAGCATCGAGCTGATCTCGGGCGACATCACGATTTCGGGCGCCACACGCGTCTCGGCCGCCAAGACCTACTCCGGCAAGATCTGGATCGGCGACATCGATGGCGACGGCAACGTCAGCGCCGGCACGATCAGCGGCTCAGTCACGATCGAGCGGGTCAAGGGCCGGCAGGTGTCGGTCGACTCGATGAGCGGCGGCATCATCGCGCGCGACGTCAACGTCGAGAACGCCGTGCTGAAGACCATGAATGGCGGCATCGAGTACGGGGGCGCGATCTCGAAGACCGGCCGGTACGAGATGCAGACGCACAACGGACCGATTCGGCTGCTGGTCTCGGGAAGCGGATTCGAGCTCAGGGCTCAGACGTTCGCGGGGGAAATCAAGCCGGCGGCAGACGTCGAACTGAAGAACGTGAGCATGACCCGGACGTCGCTGCGTGGCACCGCCGGCAGCGGCGGCGCCACGATCGTCGCAACGACGTTCAGCGGAAGTATCTCGATCAGCCGGAAGTAACGCCTACGAGGGCGTGGTCGCAAAGTGAATCAGGTAGTGCTTGCCGCCCTGATTGATCCAGACGCGTATGTAGTCGTTCCCCTTGAGCGTTTGGACCAGTGCCGACCCGGCGGCCGGCGCCTTGCCCTTGAGCACGGCCTTCGCCTCAGGCCCCGACACGATCGTCGCGACCTCTTTGCCCTTGACCTGGCCACCCTGGACGAATTCCACCCACTGCTCCGATTCCGGAGTCTGACCGATGGCGGGCGACAGCCCACCCGAGGCCAGCCGCACCGAATAGGTGCCGGCCGCGAGCGACTGCCCGTTCGCCTGGACGCCCTTCGGCAGCTTGACGGTGCCGAGCGCCTGACTCCCCGTCGCCATCTGGGCAATGGCGGTGGGGCTGTGTAAGGTCACCGCTGCCACGAAAGCCACGGTGAAGAGACCAGCGAGTCCTTTTCGAGCCATCGAAGCCTCCCGGTAGCGATTATAGGGTGAACCCTCGCTCCAACGTGTTCGCAACTTCAAGAAAGATGCCACGGCATTCGCTCCCCCGACCGGGCCTGGCGGCACGCGCCGCCGGGCAGGTGTGAAAAATCGTGGCCTAGATCGCCATCAGATCGAACTGCTCGTGGTGCAGCTGGTCGTCCGTCCGGACCGTGACCGGCCGGCCGACAGCCCCCTCCAGCTCCCGGAACAGGCTCCGGCTCTCCTCTTTCAGCGCCCGGGCGATCTCGGGATTGACGCGCAGGACGAGGCTGTAGCCGTCGAGCTCGGAGCTGACCTTTCGCACTTCGGTCAGGATGTCGTAGCAGATGGTCGCGCTCGTCTTGATCGACCCGGTGCCCGAGCAGTACGGGCACGGCTCGGTGAGCTGCCGTTCGAGGCTGCTCTTCACACGTTTGCGCGTGATGATGATCAGTCCGAAATCCGAGACCTGGACGGCCTTCGACGGCGCCCGGTCCTTGCGCAGCTCCTGCTCGACCCCCTGCGCCACCTTCTGGCGGTTCTTCTTCTCCTCCATGTCGATGAAGTCGAGCACGATGATGCCGCCGAGATCGCGCAGGCGAATCTGCCGGATGATCTCCTTGACCGCCTCGACGTTGGTCTTGACGATCGTGTCCTCGAGCCGGCCGGCCGACTTCTTGCCGACATACCGGCCGGTGTTGACGTCGATGGCCACGAGCGCCTCGGTCTGGTTGATCACGATATAGCCGCCGGACTTGAGCCAGACCTTGCTGCGCAGCGCCTTGTCGATCTCGCTCTGCACGCCGTACTCGTCGAAGATCGGGTAGTCCTTCGTGTAGTGCTTTACGCGGTTGACCATGTTCGGCATGATGCGCGTCATCATGGTCACGACCCGCCGGTACTCGGTCTCGTCGTCGAGGCGGATGGCGGTGAACTGTTCGTTCAGCAGATCGCGGAGGAGCTTGGTGACCAGACTCTCCTCGCGGAACAGCACGGCCGGCGTGCGATCGGATTCGCGCTTGCGTTGAATCTCGGTCCAGACCTGCTGGAAGTACGACAGGTCCGCGACGATGTCTTCCTCGGATCGGTTGGCGGCGGCGGTGCGGATGATCACGCCGCCGGGGAGGCCCGACTGTTCGCGGAAGCGCTGGACGATGCCGCGCAGCCGTCGCCGCTCGTCGCGCGAGTCAATCTTGCGTGACACGCCGAGGTGATCCACCGTCGGCATGTACACCAGGAAGCGGCCCGGCAGGCTCAGGTGCGACGTGATCCGCGCGCCCTTCGTGCCGAGCGGTTCTTTGACCACCTGCACGACGACTTCCTGGCCCTCTTTGAGCAGGTCTTCGATCTTCGCAGTGGACGGCGTCCGTTCAGGCCGGTCACGGCGGCGACCCTGGGCCTGATCTCCCCGCTCGCGAGGCTGCGCGCGCGGCGTGCCGTTGGCGGGCGTGGGAGGTCCGGCGTCGGCCGATTCGGCCGGGGCACCGTTCCCCTCGGCGGGGGCACCGTTCCCTGCGGCGGGGGCGCCGTTCCCGTCGGCGGGGGCGCCGTTCGTCAGCCCGTCGCCGCGGGCGCCGAGGTCGTTCTCGGGCGCAGGATCGGCGGCGGCCGGAGGGCCCTCGTCTTCCTCGAGGGCTTCCTCGGTCGGGCTGATGACGTCAGAAACGTAGAGAAACGCGTCGCGGTCGAGACCGAGGTCAACGAACGCCGACTGCATGCCGGGGAGCACCTTCGACACGCGGCCTTTGTAGATGTTGCCGACCACGCCTCGTGAGTGTTCCCGCTCGATGAATACTTCGACAACTTGATCGTCCTCGAGGATCGCCACACGCGTTTCGTGCGGCGTCGAGGAGATCACCATCTCCTTGTTCATTCGTCTGACTCCAGCGAGCCAGGCGCGCCCGGCCGGGCAACAGACCTGCGGCCACGCTGGGGAGTGCGCCTGCCATCGCGCACACCACCACCAGCAAGAGGACGATCAGGCTGTCGAACGACACGTTCATGAAACGCGCAGGCTCCAACTCAACGAGGCCCAAGGGCCAGAGGCCCCAGGCCCAAGAACGCAAAACCCAACGTTGGCCCTGGGCCCGAGGCCCTTGGCCTAGTTCGTAAACCGTCTCATCCGGACGTTCAGGATGAGGCCGAAACCGGCGAGCGTCGCGACGAGCGACGACCCGCCATAACTCATGAGCGGCAGGGTCAGCCCCTTCACCGGGGCCAGTCCGGCCGACATGGTGATGTTGTACACCACCTGGAACGCAAACCCCGACAGGATCGCGACGACGAGGAAAGCGCCGACCCGATCCTTGGCCAGCTTGGCCGCGTCCAGGCTGCGGACGAGCACGAAGAGATACAGCGCCAGGGTGATGAACACGCCGATGAAGCCGTGCTCCTCGGCGAGCACGGAGTAGACGAAGTCGTTGTGGGCGACCGGGAGGAAGCCATACCCACCCTGAGTACTCTGCCGGAACCCCTTCCCGAGCAGGCCCCCCGACCCGACCGTCACCTTCGCCTGAATCTGCTGATACCCGGCGCCCTTCGGATCGTTCGCGGGGTTCAGGAACGTCTCGATGCGCTCACGCTGGTAGCCCTGCAGGCCGAACCGCCAGGCGACTGGCGAGAGCAGCACGGCGGCCACGACCGCGATGATGAGCCAGCGCATCCGCATCCCGGCCACGTAGATGACGCCGAGGAACACCGGAATGAGCGTCGCGGCCGTCCCGAGATCAGGCTGCGACAAAATCAGCCAGACCGGCACGGCGAGCAGCGCGCCCCCGATGATGAGCTCGGCCATCGACCGCGCGCTCCGCCGGCTCTCGCCGTAGAACATCGCGAGCACGAGCGCCATCGTGAGCCGCGCGAACTCGGACGGCTGCAGCGAGAACCCGCCGAGATCGATCCATCGGCGGGCGCCGCCGCGCACGACGCCGAACTGCGACACGTAGAGCAGGGCCAGGACGAGCGCCGCGTACAGAAAGAGCGATCGCTGCGCGAGCGAACGATAGTCCACGAGCAGGCAAGCCGCCATCGCCGCGAGGCCGATCGGCAGGGCGTAGACCTGCGTCCAGAACTCGCTGCCTGGCTGGTTGGCCCGGAAGTTCCAGGTCACCGAGTAGATCGTGGCCAGGCCGACGAGCGTCAGCGCGACGACCGCGAGGATCAGCGGCCAGTCGATGTGGGCGGACAGGCGGCGTTCGACGATCATCGGTTCCGGGGGTTCCGGGGTTCCGGGGTTCCGGGGTTCCCAGGTGCCGGGGTTCTGGAGTTGCGAGGTTCGGTCGTCCCGGAGATTCGCGGCGCGACTGCCGGCGGTTCCGGCGCGGGCGGCGCGACGACGACGGGGGGCTGGAACACCGGCAGCGGCCGGCCTTCCTGCTTCGCGAAGAACGTATCGACGACGTACTTGGCGATCGGCGCGGCGGTCGATCCGTGCAGGCCGTGCTCGACGAAGACGACGCCGGCGATCTGCGGGTTGTCGCGCGGCGCGAAGAAGACGAAGAAGCCGTGGTCGCGTACGTCGATCTTGCCGGCGGCCACCCGCGCCCCGTCGAGCGAGATCACCTGGGCCGTGCCCGTCTTGCCTGAAAGATCCTTGCCCGGCAGCTTCGACAGCCGCGCCGTCCCGCGCTCGCCGTTGACCACCAGCCACAGGCCCTCTTTCACCGCCTGCAGCAGATCGGGCTTGATCGGAATCACTGACTTGGGTTGCGGCGCCGGGACCGGGACCCAGCCCTGTCCGTTCTCGTCGATGGCCTTCACCACGTGCGGGGTCACCAGCGTTCCGCCATTGGCCACCGTCGAGATCATCGTCGCCAGCCCGAGCGGCGTCACCGCGACGGCGCCCTGGCCGATCGAGACGGAGATCGTCTCGCCCGGATACCAAGGCTGCTTACGGACGCGCTGGCTCCACTCAGTGGACGGCACGAGGCTCGAGTTCTCGCCCGGCAGGTCGATCCCCGTCTCCCCCACCAGACCGAGCTTTTCGGCATACGCGTGAATCGTGTCGATCTTCATCATGTCGCCCACCGTGTAGAAGTACACGTTGCACGACTGCTCGATGGCGTGGCGCAAATCGACGAGCCCGTGGCCGCCTTTGCGACTGCACTGGAACGGCCGGCCGTAAAAAGTTTTCGCGCCGGGACAGAACACCTTGAAGTCCGGCGTGATGATGCCTTCGCTCAGCGCCGCGATCGACATGACGATCTTGAAGGTCGAGCCCGGCGAGTAGCGGCCGCGCATGACGCGGTTCTCGAGCGGCTTCAGCGGATCCTTGTTGAGATCGGCCCACTTCCGGCTCTGGATGCCGACGGCGAAATCATTCGGGTCGTACGACGGCAGGCTGGTCATCGCGAGGACTTCACCCGTCCGCGGATCGAGAAACGCCGCGGCGCCGGCGAAGTGATTCGCGTGAAACGCCTCCTCGACCGCGCGCTGCAGATCGTAGTCAATCGTGAGCTGCAAACGCTTGCCGTCAGTGGGCGACTCGATGCCGATCTCACGAATCTCGCGTCCGAGGCTGTTGACGATGACGTTGCGCTTGCCGTCGGCGCCCATGAGGTTCGCGTTGTAGACGCGTTCGACGCCCGTCTGCCCGACGATGGCGCCCGCCTCCAGCCCCGCGTACTCCGGGCGATCGAGCTGGGCATCCTGGATCTCGCTCACATAGCCGAAGAGATGGGCCGCGAGGCCGCCGTCCGGATAGGCGCGCGCCGGCACGCGCAACACGTCCACGCCCGGCAGCTCGAGCTGGCGGGCGCGGACAGCAGCCACCTGCGAGAAGGTCGCGTGCTCGATCACCGGAATCGGCCGGAACGACGCCTCGCGACGGTGACGCTGCACGACCTCGCGGATCGCCTGCTCGTCCACGCCGGTGGCCGTCGCGAGCACGCCGGCCACCGCATCCAGGTTGGTCAACCGTTCGCGGACGATCGCGATCGTGTACGAGTCGCGATTCTGCACGAGCACGCGGCCGTTGCGATCGAACAGCACGCCGCGCGGCGCGCGAAGCGGAATCGTCCGGAGGTAGTTGTTGTCGGCCCACTCGGCGTAGAAGCTGTGCTGCACGACCTGCAGCAGCCAGAAGGCCACGGCCAGCACGCTGAACCCCACGATGACGACGGCTTTCAGCACGGTCAGCCGCGTCAGCAGGCTCTGTCGATCTTCGAATGCGCCGGGCGTCAACATACCGGGCCCCTCACCACTGGCGGCGCCCCAGGCTCCCGCGCCGGCTCATCCGGCCACGCCCCATGGCGCCGGGCAGCGCGTCGCTCAGGTGGAACGCGAGAAACCCACAGACGGAGTTGATCGCGGTCTCTCCCAGCATAGCCGTCCACGGCAGCCCCGGCCACTTCTGGTCGATGAGCCCCTGGAGCACGAGCATGATCAATCGGTGGAAGATAGTGGCGCCGCCGACGATGATCGCGCGGGCGTGCGGCTTGGCGACCACGAACTGGGTGCCCACCACGCCGGTCGCAAACCCCGTGAGCGTCTTGGCCAGCCCGCCGACGCCGATGATCCCGCCCGACAGCATGTCCTGGAGGAGTCCGCCGACCGTCCCGGCGACCATCCCCGCCACGGCTTCCCATCGCAGCGCGACATACACCACCCCGACGAGCACGAGATCGAACGCCCACCGTCCGCCCACCGTGTAGCGGGCGAACGTCACCTGGAGCACGACGGCGATCAGGACGGCGGCCAGGACGGTCGTGAGCCTCACTGCTCGTGCCCCGACGGCCGGCGATCGAGCACCACGAGCACGACTTCGATATGGGTAAAGTCAACGGATGGGCGGATCGAGATCTCCCGGTCCTTGCCGACGCCGTCGATCGACTCGACCGATCCAATCAGGAATCCCTGCGGGAAGATGCCGTCCTGCCCCGTCGTGAGCACTCGCTCGCCGAGATCGATCTTCACGAGCGGCGACACCAGCTCCAGCCGCAGCCTGCCGCCCGGGTCGCCGCCGGCCACGATCCCGGCGGAATTGCTTTTTTCAAGCAGCGCCGCGGCCGCCGCGGACCGATCGATGAGCAGCTGGACCAGCGCGGCGTGTGCCGCCGGCCGCCCGATGACCCGCCCGACGACGCCGCGGCCGGCGATCACCGCCATGTTCGCCTCGACGCCATCGTCGCTGCCGCGATCGATGGTCACGGTCAGCGCGCCCGGCGAGGGATTGCCGGCGATGACCCGGGCCGCGAGTGTCCTGGCGGCCAGACTCTTCTGAAGATTGAGGGCTTCCTCGAGCGAGCCGGTGCGGCTCGACTTGGCGCGCTCGGCCTGCAGCTCGCCTTCGAGCTCGACGACGCGCTGGCGGAGCGCGGCGTTATCGCGGGCGGCGCCGTGCAGCGCGAAGTAGCCGTGCCAGACCGAGCTGACCGCGTCGGCCATGCCGGCCGCGAGCCCCTGCACGCGCGCCAGCGTCCCGAACGCGACATCTTCGATCACCGGAACGCCGGACTTCGACTGGACCTGGGCCGAAATGAGCATGACATGGCCCAGGCAGATGACGACGAGCAGCGTCAGGGTGCGGCGGCGCATGTCAAAAAGACATCGGGTGTCTTTTCCTCATGATCGCCTGGAAAAGACACCCGATGTCCTCGTCCAGCGAACTCTTTCGTTTCCATGCTGGAAAACGACACCCGATGTCTTTAATCCAGCGAGATCTTTCTCAGCAACTCGAAATTCGACAGCATCTTGCCGGCACCGAGGACCACCGTCGACAGCGGATCCTCGGCCATCGCCACCGGCAGTCCGGTTTCCTCGCGGAGGCGCTTGTCGAGGTTCTTGAGCAGCGCCCCGCCGCCCGTCAGCACGATCCCGCGATCCACGATATCGGCCGAAAGCTCGGGCGGCGTGCGCTCGAGCGCGACCCGCACGGCATCGACGATGACGTTCACCGTCTCGGCCAGCGACTCGCGGATCTCATCATCTGTAATGGTAATCGTCTTGGGCACGCCTTCGATGAGGTGCCGCCCCTTGATTTCCATCGTCAGCCGGTCTTCGAGGGGGTAGGCCGAGCCAAGCTCGATCTTGATCTGTTCGGCCGTTCGCTCGCCGATGAGCAGGTTGTACATCTTCTTGATGTACTGGATGATGGCCTCATCCATCTCGTTGCCGGCCACCCGGATGGCCTTGCTGTAGACGATGCCGGCGAGCGAAATCACGGCGATGTCCGTCGTGCCGCCGCCGATGTCCACGACCATGTTCCCGGACGCCTCTTCGATCGGCATGCCGGCGCCGATGGCCGCCGCCATGGCCTCCTCGACCAGGTAGACCTC
>Ga0111539_10001113_pt1 | contig 35499 bp, 43 predicted proteins | sample RhiMethybrSRZTD1_FD_79667 | JGI IMG/M metagenome (GOLD analysis project Ga0111539, IMG submission 79667) | Populus rhizosphere microbial communities from Tennessee, USA - Rhizosphere MetaG P. TD hybrid SRZTD1 (version 2) (version 2) | ecosystem: Host-associated > Plants > Roots > Rhizosphere >...
CCGCTGGCGCCACCACCTCCGCCGCCGCCTCCGCCGCCGGCTCCGGCACAAGCGGTGGCTGCGACCAACAACACGGACAAGCCCGCGGCTGCCGCTACCTTGTGATTCCAGCGCATCTGGAGTTATTCCTTCCTTGTCGTCCCTGTTCGGGGGTCTGTGCCTGTGGGGCTTCTGTGGGCCTCAACGGCCGTTCGTGGGCTGGTCGCACAGCCAACCGGGGAGTGCTGGCTGCATGCGAGCTGCGCACCGGCGGTGCTCTGCGGATCCGATGGGACACACCGTTCCATGCCGTCGGTGACCAGTAGTGCCGAACCTGAGCAGAGTGGCTGAAGAGGCCGTGCGATGTTGGCCCGGCCTCGGCCGGGACACGCCTACAGGCCGGGCGGCTCGACTGATGCGTCACTGCGGCGGCCCTCGCGATTAATCCTGATCTCACGCTGATCAGTAGTCCTTGCTCAGTACAGGCTGGCTTTGGGTGCCTTGTTGTCCATGTATAACGGAAACACCCCCGGCTTGCCCAGTCTTGTTGGAAGGAAGCCCGAATCATTTCGAAACTGCAACAATGTTGTTGTTGTGTTGTTGTTGTCGCCGCTTGGTTCGGGCTGTGTGGCTCCCAATCAAATCCCTGACGCTGCTATTGATCATCTGTGTTTTGGCTGAGAGGCGAGCCCTGTGTTTTGGCTGAGAGGCGAGGCCGGCACCACACTACGATTAAAAGGTGTCTGACATCCCTGTAGGCTCGCCGCCCGCGCCCCCTGGACGCCATGCTGCGCCCAGCGGCTGGTACCCGGATCCGGTAAATACGGCACAGGAACGCTACTGGGACGGCTGGCAGTGGTCCCGGAACACGCGACCCGCCGAGCCTGCCGCATCCAGCGGCCGTTACGGGCCTCCTTACGCGCCGTACGCTTCGCCCAATGGGCGTCCGCCCGTGACCTATGCACCACGTACCGGATCGGTGCAAGCGACCATGACCGCGGACGGCGTGGCGCTGGCCTCATGGTGGTGGCGCGCTCTCGCAGCGGTCATCGACTACATGATCATCTCGGCGATTGTCGGCATTATCACCTTCCCAATCTGGCAATCCCTGTACGGCGCATGGACCGCCTACTTCAATGGCGTGTTGGAGGCGCAACGTCAAGGCGTCGCCCCACCAACGGTGAGCTTGACCGACCTGATCTCTGGCACCAATCAGCTGATCTTGACCGCCGCGACGCTCGGCGTCGCGATGCTGTATCACATTGGCTTTTTGAAGTGGAAGTCCGCAGAACCCGGCAAGCTGATCTGCGGCCTTCGGGTGGTGCCGGTTGATCGCGGCCGCGACCCCGGCCCACTCAGATGGAGCTCGATTGTGATCCGTACCAGTATCTGGGTGCTGCCTGGCATCAGCTCAATGCTGAGCTTGATCACCGTTGCGGACGCGCTCTTCCCGCTCTGGCATCCCAAGCGACAGGCGCTGCACGACCTGGCCGCAAAGACTCAAGTCACCCGTCCGCGGGTCAAGCTCGATACATCTCAGGTACGTCACGGTTTCTAGGCAAAGGCCGAAACGACCTGAAGCCCTGGGCGCAGGTGACTATATTGAGCCGAGGTCGGAGCGTTCGGGGCGCTCTTACCCGTAAGCCTTCGGGCCCGCGGGGGCCACGTCCAATGAGGTTGTCGTGCTGCGTACGCGCCGTCTTCAGCGCTCAGCCGCCATCCTGGCGGGACTCATCACATTCGTCGGCATGATTTTGGTCGACGTGGAAGCGCTGACCCTCTCGGCAGCTGCCAACCCTGCTCATCCGGTTCCTCCGCTGCCAGCCCCTTCCCAACCTGCAGCGCCACAAGTTGGCGGCGTGTCACGCGGCTTGGACAGACCTGAGGTCGCTCGGTTCGCGGTTGGTGACACGGTGTGGCGCGATGACAATCGGTCCGGCATACAAGATTCCGGTGAATCGCCTGCAGCGCAGATAAGCGTCCAACTGCTCAATGCCGACGGTGAGGTGGTGGCCTCGACAGTGAGTGGACCGTCAGGGCGTTACATCTTCGACGGTCTTCCCGCCGGGACCTATTCGGTACGGTTTGCAGGCGTTCCACAGGAGTTTCGGCTGACCCCGACCGCGGTGGGTGACCAACGAGCGATCGACTCCGATCCGGACTACTCCGGCGTGACTCCATCGTTCACGCTTGGCGTGGGCGAGACCAATGTGCGACCCACCACCGCAGCGGATCAGGTGACCGCGGATTACATCAACCCCACGATCGATGCGGGCATAACGCCGCTGCGATACGCGATCGCGAATCGGGTGTGGCTGGACTTGAACAGCGACGGCATTCAGCAGCTTGATGAACCGGGAGGATCAGCAACGGTTTCACTGCTTACTGAAGCCGGCAATGTTGTGGCTACCACGACGACTGATGCCAGTGGCCACTACGAATTCTCCAACCTGCGAGGTGGCCGCTATCGCCTCCAGTTCAAAGATCTGCCGGCCCACCGCGCCTTTACCGAGCAGGCGGCGGGTGCCGACCCAGCTCTCGATTCCGACCCTGACTCAGTCACCGGACTGACTCCGCTGTTCAAGCTCGCGCAAGGAGCCCCAAACCTGGCACTGGTCAGCGATGCGAATGCCGGTTCCACCGACTTTGAAAATCAAACGTTAAGTGCTGGTCTGGTCGGCGCGTACTCGGTGGGCGATACGGTCTGGCGCGATAACAACGGCGACGGGGTGCTCGGCGCCGGCGATTCCGGAGTGCCCGGGGTTACCGTCGAACTCTTGGGTGACCACTCGAACCTCATCGCCACAGCGGTGACCTCAGAGACCGGTCGCTATACGTTCAACAAGTTGCCAGCCGGGAACTACAAGATCAAGTTCAGCAAGTTGCCCGACGGGCTGTTGTTCACCTGCCACGATGCCGGCGACAATACCTCGGTCGACTCCGACGCCGATCCATCCGGAATGACTGCGATGTTCGCACTGGGAACTGAGAACCCGGCCGACACCAGCGTTGATGCGGGCCTTACGACCCGTTCGAAATATCGCGGCATGCCTGATGAGAACAAGGCGCCGGTCGACGCGGCGTTATCGACGACGGGAGGCGTTGCTCCTCAGCTACCGCTTGTCGGAGCTGTGCTCGCGGCGGCGGGCGCTAGCTGTTTGTTGATTGCTCGGCGACGTAGTCGCTGACCACCTCACGGATGGGATCCGTGCCGAGGCGGCGCAGCCGACGGCGGATACGGGCCTGCATGGTTTGGGATTGCATGGTTTGCGCCCAGACTGATGCGGTTGCGCCACTCTGATGCTGGGCTCTTTGATGTTGGGGCCGGCGTTGCATCAGGTCCGCGGCATCCTCGATGCTCGCGCCGTCGATAAGGGCAGCGACAGTTGTCAGCAACGCCGACCAGCCGGTGGCGGATCGGCTGCTGATCTTGAAGGGCAGGTCCGCCTCGATCAAGAACGACAGCTGTTCGGCTCTTTGTCGCGGCTCAGCCTCGTCGCTAGCAATCTTTCCGTACAGAATTTTCCCGTACAGACCCGCCGCCTCGACCAACTCCACAGCTGTCTTCCAGCCTGGCGCGTACGGAAGGTCCACGAAGATCGCTACCTCGTTCCCGAGCTCAGCGGCGGCGGACACTACTCGAGCGGCGTTGCCGGCAAGGTCATCAAGATCGCGAAGTGCCGGCTCAGCCGACACGATCCCGACCCCGGGTAAGTCACGTCGTGCCAATCCCAGAAGGCCGCCGGCACCACCGCTGATGATCACGCTGACCGGGACAGTGAGATCAGCTGGAATGTGCCGAGCGAGTTCGGCTAGCTGACGGTCCGGGGACACCAAGGTTGCGATAAGCCTGCCATATGTTTTGCGGAGCGCCAGATGGTCGGCCACCATCGCCGCCACCGGCAGATCTTGTCGGCGTAACAGGGTCTCGTCATCCAAGAGGCTGTCGAACAGCTCCATGGCCAGCAGGCTACGCAGCGCCCCCCTTGCATCTGTTTCGGACCACGATCAATGACCCACAATGAATGATTGTGAGCCGGTTCCCGCAGCATCAGGTGGATGAGGCGCTCGCCAAGGTGCGCGGCGTATGCCTGGCATTGCCTGAGACATCTGAACGACCGAGTCATGGTGGACCCGCGTTCTTCATCCGTGACAAGAAGTGCTTCGTCATGTTCCTCAACGATCACCACGACGACGGACGACTCGCGATCTGGTGCGCGGCACCCGACGGGGTTCAAGTGGAGATGGTCGAGACCGATCCGGAGCGGTTCTTCAGACCGCCGTACGTCGGTCACCTGGGTTGGCTGGGCGTTCAGCTGCCAGGAATCGACGACGGTGAGCTCAACGCGATCTGTCGGGAGGCGTTCGTAACCGTCGCGCCTCCGACTGTGCTGAAGATGTTGCCGGCTGAATAGATTCCGCATCCGCCAGCACGCCAACTCGGCACAGTCAGGCTTTCAGCTCGCTTGGCTCAGTCCTCCCGCAGACTCTTTAATGACCACACCCACAGCCGCCAGCTCTTCGGTGATCTTGGGGACATGGCTCGGAGTCACGGCCGCAGTCAAATCGATCAAGATCGCCGTGTCGAAGCCCTCGCGGACCGCGTCCAAAGCGGTGTCGCGTACGCAGTAGTCGGTCGCAATGCCGCAGACATCTACTTGATCAACTGCGCGATCCCGCAGCCATCTGGACAGTTTCTCCCCGTCGGCGGTGACTCCCTCGAAGGCGGAGTAGGCGGGGGCGTAGTGGCCCTTGTAGAAGACGGCTGAGAAGTCACGGAAGGTGAGGTTGTCGTGAAACTCCGAGCCCGGCGAGCCCGCAACACAATGCCGCGGCCAGGAATCGATGAAGTCCGGCTCATCGGCGAAATGCAAGCCGGGATCGATGTGATGATCACGAGTCGCAATGAGGTAGTCATAGCCATGATCACTTTTGAGCAGGCTGTCGATACGGCTGACAGCGGCGGCTCCGCCGGTCACCCCCAACGAACCGCCCTCGCAAAAGTCTCGCTGCGGATCGGCAATGATTAAGGCACGTTTCATATCACAACTCCCTGGTTGGCCCAGCGATCACTTCTCCGACGCTGGCCGCTGCGCGTAACTCGTCGCTGAGCTCGGTCCGGTAAGGATTTCTTACATCTCCAGCACTGCCCGGGAAAAGCGTGTCGATGACTGGCTCACCGCGAGACATCTTGAGCGCATCAAGGGGCAGCTCGGCGCGTGAGCGTAGATGTCGCTCACGCATAGCTTCCAACGGTTCATTACCGATGATCTTGCCCCGGTCAACCAGCTGGACCAGCAGCGGACGGTCGTTGGAGTCACCGCTTGGTGCAGCGCCGATTCCGATGATTTCCGCGACCGCGACACCATCCTCGGAGAGTCGTCGCAGTGCATACTTGCGGCCACCGATGGAGATCTTGTTGAGGCTCTTCTTGGCCACGGCGAGCAGTGGTGCGTCCGTGTCTTGGGATTCGGCGCGAGCCACCAACTTGTAGACGAACTCGCAGGTCGGGTGGCCACTTCCGGTGACCAGAGCTGTGCCGACCCCGTATCCGTCGACGGGCGCACTCGACAACGCCGCAAGCGTGAACTCGTCAAGATCACTCGTGACAAGGATCTTGGTCCTGGTCGCACCAAGGGAGTCCAACAACTCGCGCACTTGAGTGGCCAGCAGGCCGAGATCTCCAGAGTCAAGCCTGACCGCCCCTAACCGGCCCTCGGTGAGCTCTACGCCGGTCTTGACGGCCTCGAAGACGTCGTAGGTGTCTACCAACAAAGTGGTTCCCTCGCCTAATTCGGCGATCTGGGCTGCGAAGGCCTCACGCTCGCTGGTGTGCAGCAAGGTAAAGGCATGAGCGGCTGTGCCTCGAGTCGGTACCCCATAACGGCGACCGGCCTCCAGGTTTGAGGTGGACGCAAAGCCTGCAACGTAGGCGGCCCGCGCCGCGGCGACCGCCGCCAGCTCATGTGTCCGGCGGGAGCCCATTTCAATACACGGCCGATCGCCCGCCATTGCGGTCATTCGAGAGGCGGCGGAGGCAATGGCCGAATCGTGGTTGTAGATGCTCAGCAGCAGGGTCTCCAAAATGACGGCCTCGCCGAAGGTACTTTCCACGATCACGATCGGCGAGCCGGGAAAGTAGATCTCGCCCTCCGGATAGCCCCAGATGTCACCAGAGAAACGAAAGTTGGCCAGCCAGTCGGCCATGGCTTGATCAACTACTTCGCGATCCCGGAGGAAGGCCAGTGAGTCCTCGTCGAAACGGAAATGTCGCAAGGCGCGTAGCGCTCTGCCCACGCCGGCGACCACTCCGTAACGGCGGCCCCCTGGCAGCCGACGGCCGAAAAGCTCGAAAACGCAGCGTCGGTTCGCCGTACCGGCTCGAAGCGCAGCACGAACCATCGTCAGCTCGTACATGTCGGTCAACAGCGCGGTGGACGGGACCTCGCTCGGTCCCCAAGCCGTCGCGACGTCGGGCGCCGGATCCGTCGCGGTCACGGCGATCAGCCTAGTCATGGGCCGTGGCTCTCGGCTATCTGCCGACCGGTACGCGGGCGGCGGCCTCTGTCGACGTCCACTGGCCGGAGCGCTCTGCCCGAAACCCTCAGCGACGTTGCAAGAATGGTTTCTATGCCTGATTCGGACTCCGAGAGCGGGACGCCAGCAGGTGGGACCGCGATTGCCGAGCGCCCAGTCGACGAAGTCCTCACGCAGACACCATGGGTGACCATCGTGTGGGACGATCCAGTCAATCTCATGTCTTATGTGACGCATGTGTTCGTGACCTACTTCCACTACACGAAATCCAAGGCCGAGAAGTTGATGTTGCAGGTGCACACCACGGGCAAGGCGATTGTTTCCAGCGGTGCTCGGGAGGCGATGGAGCGGGACGTCACCGCCATGCACGAGTACGGCCTATGGGCAACCCTGGACAAGTCGGACAAATGAAGTTGCCTTACTCGCATACCAGGGTTGGAGCCATGCAAACTCGATCCGCGCGACGCGAGCGCAGCGAGCGGAGCAATTCAATATGAAGAAGTTTCACCGAAGGCGAGGGATGATCGTCACGCAGCTCAGCGCGTACGAGGTGGAGCTACTGGCTTCCTTGATCATGCAGCTGATCGAGCTGGTCTCCGACGGTGAGCCCGAGGGCTTTGCGGATAGATCCGACGCTGCTGATCCTTTCGAGGAGATCGTCAAAGATCTTGAAGGCGAGTCTGATGAGCCAGGACCGTTGGATGATCCTGTGCTCAAACGGCTGTTCCCCGATGCATATCCCGATGATCCGGCGGCCGCGGCAGATTTCCGGCGGTTCACCGAGCGCAACTTGAAGGCGACCAAGGTCGCTGAAGCGCGCGTTGTCCTCAACAGGCTTGCCACAACCGACCTCGGGGCTCGAGATCTCAAGATCCCGAGCGAGGAGATTGAGAGTTGGCTGCGTACCTTGACCAGTGTGAGGCTCGCAGTGGCGACTCGTCTTGGCATCAACGATGCGGCCGCTGCCGATGAGTTGGCGGCGCTTCCAGACGAGGACCCCCGCAGTTTCATGGTGAGTGTGTACGACTGGCTCGGCTTCGCACAGGAAACCCTCATCTCGGCGCTCTAGCGCGAAAGGCGGCAGGACATGGCGAAATACGCGCTCAACGAAGCCGCAGTACAAAACTGTCGTCGGCTCATCGATGCCAGGCAATACGTACTCGACAGCGACTGGGGCGAGGTGCAGCCACGGGCCGATGCCCAAAACGCCTTTCTGGAACGGCATTCCTGGGAGGAGTACGCCGCCTGGCATTTAGGACTTACCGAGGGTGTGGCTGACGAGACGAAGGCCCGCTATGCGTTTGTCTTCGGCGACTTGCGACGCGTGCACCGCACGGCGCTGATCGCTTGCGTCTATCGCGCCTCGGAATGGCGGCACAAAGAGGTCGAACTGGCAGCGCATGATCTCCTGCAGCATCTCGATGCCAGTTCTTGGCTGAAGTCCTCATAGGAAGTCCGTCTACTCGGCCGGATCGGCGACTCGAACGACGACGCTCACTCCGGGACCGTGCAACCGAACCTGAAGTGCGTGCCGCGGTTCGCTATCTCGAACCTGCCATTCGCGCCAGTGATCATGACGTCATCCAGGCGGGCGGTCCCTGGGGCAGCACCATGAAGCACGAGAACGAAACGCTCTCGCCTGAATTCTGGATAGCCGTCACCACTGACCTCGGCCTTGACCGTCAATTCAGCGTCGGCTCGTTCGACGGTGAAGCTGGTTCGGTAGCGGGCCTCCTGCAAGGCGGCGAAGGTGAGTCCGTCGTCCTCCTGCAACATCGAGTGATACACACCGTCAGATGCGGGCACGAATAGATGCAACTCGACGACGTCAGCATGGAAGTCGTTGGTTGAGGCCGGCGCCTCCGACCACATGGGAATGACCGCACCCCCGCGCGCATAGATCGGAATCCGGTCCAGGGGAGTTGCAGCCGTCAGGAATCTTCTGCCTCCAACGAATTCCCCGGTGTGCCAGTCGTACCAGTCGCCGGCCGGTAGGTAGACCTGGCGGCCGGTGACACCTGGTCCGATCACGGGTGCGATCAAGAGGTCTCTTCCCAACAGATACTGATCATCGATGTCACGGACCGTAGCGTCATATTGATGATCAAAGACCAAGGGTCGCTGCACCGGCGCGCCAGTCTCGGCGGCCTCCAGGAAGCAGGCGTACAGGTACGGCAGCAAGCGATAACGCAGCTTGATCGCAATCCGTACGTGATCTTGAATGACATCTCCGAACGCCCAGGCGTATTGATCAACATTGCCGATCTCGGAGTGGTTGCGACAGAAGGGAGTCAGGGTGCCGTATTGCATCCAGCGGAGAAACAGCTCCGCGTTCGAGTTGCCTGCGAAGCCACCGATGTCGGCTCCCACGAACGCTTGCCCCGAGACGCCGAATCCCGCTCCCATGGCGATGCTCAGCCACAAGTGATTCCAGCGCGATTGGTTGTCGCCCATCCAGTTGGCGGCGTAGCGCTGAATGCCGGCAAAGCCGGCGCGGGAGAGCACAAAAGTGCGGCGCTCTGGCATGGCATCGAGCAGCCCTGCCGTCGTTCCCATCGCCATCAGCAGCGCGTACTGATTGTGAAAGCGCTGGTGGGAGTACTCGCCGCGTCCGAACCGCATCGGCATCGACGAAATGTTTCCGGTTGCGGGTTCGTTCATGTCGTTCCAGATGCCGGCTAGCCCAGAAATGACGTGCGCCGCATTGAGCTCGCCCCACCAGGTCCGCGCCTCCTCGGTGGCGAAGTCGGGAAAGGCAGTGTTTCCTGGCCAGACTTGACCAATGTAGAGATCGTCGCCTTCCGTGCGGCATAGCACCTCCCGCTCGACGGCTTGATCAAATACCCAATAACCAGGGTCGAATTTGACGCCTGGATCAATGATTGTGATCACTCGGAAGCCCTGCGCATCCAGCCGTTTGAGCATGCCTGGTGGATCGGGGAATCGGTCATTGTCCCAGGTAAAGACGCGATAGCCGTCCATGTACTCAATGTCCAGCCACACAGCGTCGCAAGGAATGTCGTTGTCACGGTGCCGTTGCGCGATGGCCTCGATCGCATCTTGGCTGTATTCGAACCAGCGGCACTGGTGATAGCCGAGAGACCAGAGCGGTGGCGGCGCCGTACGACCGGTTAGCCAGGTATAGCGTTCCAAGATCGTGGGCATGTCTGGCCCCGCGAAGACGTATTCGGTGTACTGACCGCCGTGAAAGACGATCCGGTACTCCTCGTCTTCGGAAAACTCGTAGGCGCCCCGATATCCGTTGTCTACAAAGGATCCCGCCATAGTGCCGAGGGGATAGGTCTGGTGGTAGAAGAACGGAATCGTGACGTAGTAGGGATCGAACTCCACGCTCGTAAAGTCGCCGCGAGGATCGTCGGCCGCCTTGCCGGCTGTGAACTCCAACGTCTCGTACGGGTTGAGCACATCGGTGTTCCACATGGTGAAGTCGCGGCCCTTGCGATTGTGCCGCCCTGATTTCTCACCCAGTCCGAAGATGGCGTCCTCTTGCCGGCAGCGACGGCGGACAGTGAATGCGTCATTCAACGTCGCGTACGCCCAGTAGCGCCCATCGGCATCCTGAGCGGTTTCGATCACCGGCGATCCGTCGGTACGGTGCACATCGATCCGAAACGGCTCCAGAAACAGCGACGCAACACATTCTGCTGTGCCGAGCCGCACCACCTCACCGTCTCGCTCGACAGCGAACTCAGCCGGCGTGGCGAGTGGATCGACACAGACAGCGAACGTCGGAGGCTCGTCGAAAACACCGCCGCGACTGATCTTGATTCGCAGCACATCGGGGCGTACGACATCAATTTTCAGCTGTTCACCGTGCAGCTCGGCCACGATGCCTGTCGGAGTTTCGATCACCGACTCCACTCGCTGCCACCTGAAGTAGTTGTCGGTGTTGATCATGGCACAGCTCGCCGCTGGGGCTGGTGGTCGCTTTCACAGCTCGCCGCTGGGGCTGGAGATCGCTCCGCTCCCGCAAATTCACCGCGCTCCCGCCCTTTTTTCATGGTGCCGCCTCTTGCATTGGTACGGATAAGTCGACGATCAATGCTCGATGGTCCGACAGTGGCAGCGCTGGAGCACTGGTGGCGGTGACATGGCCGAGACGGCCACGCAACAAGATGTGGTCCAGCTGCCGATCGGGTTGCTCCACTGGGAAAGTCCAGTGCCGTGCGAGCGTCCGGTAACCGGTGATGTGCTCAGGACGGCCATCTGCCATGTTCAAGTCGCCCATCAAGATCACTGGCTCGGGGAGGGGAGCGAGGTCCCGACGGATCCGCCGCAGTTGCAGCCGCCCCCAGCCCGGCACGTACGACAGGTGGGTATTGGCGACCACGATCGGTCCGGCAGGTGTGTGCAGCCGCCCGATGACCGCCGCTCGCGGCTCTTCCTTTACGATGATCATTTTTCGCGGCGTGCGGAGATAGAGCGGAACCCGGGTGGGGATTCGCGGCAACCTGAGGATTTGCCAGGAATCGGCGGGATAGCGCGAAAGCAAAGCAATGCCGTAGGACGCCACCCCTGGAAGGTCATTTTCCGAGGCAGCTATCCAGGTGGCGCCGGGCGTACCTGAGAGCGCGGCGGCGAAGCGGTGGGTCACCGCGCCCATCGCATTGGCGGCAACTGCGGTCAGGTCGGCGAGATGAGAGCGGGGTTGATCGCGATCCACTTCCTGTAGCGCCAAGATGTCGGCGTTCAAGGTGCGGATAACATCAGCAAGCCGATCAAGATCGACCACCCCGTCGTGGATCGAGCGGCCGTGCAGGATGTTGAATGTCGCCAACCGCATGGGAAGAAGGTATCCGCCATCGCTGAGCAATCACCGCCGCCCTCGGTCACAGCCGATGAGTCGCCGCTGCGTACCGCACTCAAGCGTTCGGCGTCGGCACTCAAGGCCGACGGCATTCCGTTTGCGCTTGGAGGGGGATATGCCCTGTGGGTCCACGGCGGGCCCGAGCCGAGTCACGATGTCGATCTTGTGGTGGCTGAATCCGATGTCGAGATGGCCGCGAACAGCATGGCGGCTGCTGGGCTACGGATCGAGCGGCCACCGGAAGACTGGCTCTTCAAGGCCTATTTCAACAACGACTCGTCTGAAGGGGTTGAGGAGGCGCCACTGGTCGATGTGCTGCATCGGCTCGCGGGCATTCCGGTCACCACCGCGCTGCTGGACACGTCGGAGGAGCATGAGGTTCTCGGCCTCCGGATGCCGGTGTTGCCGCCGACTCCGATCATGAGCGCCAAGCTCCAGTCATTCAGCGAGCATTACTGCGATTTTGAGCAACCTCTGCTCGTCGCACGCGCCGTACGGGAACAGTTGGACTGGACCGAAATCCGGAAGGCGTCGCGTGATCATCCTTTCGCCGAGGCATTTCTGTTTCTCGTTGAGCGCCTCGGGATCACCCCGCCGTTCTGACGCTGGCTTTTGCGGGACTTCCTCCAGTTCGCAAATTTCCGACCGATGCGGAGTTTCGACCTCGAGCCGTCAACATCACATCTGGAAGCCCTCTCTGGTCGGAAATTTGACATCCGGGAGACCGGAGGCGTGGCGGTAAACCGAGAGCGCGACAAGCGCGGGTCTCACACTCCGGATGCACTGCCGAAGAAGGGGCATCGCCCCTAGTGTGACCGGCGTGCTGAAGATCGCCCGGGAGCACGTGGACGCCGTCATCGCCCACGCTCGGGAAGATCATCCGGATGAGGCCTGCGGGGTGATCGTCGGGCCGGAGGATTCTGACCTGCCCACTCGTCTGGTGCGGATGATCAATGCGGAGCGATCGCCGACCTTCTTCCGATTCGAGCCCCAGGAACAGTTCGCCTTGTACAAGGAGATGAGCACGACGGGGGAGGAGATCGTGGTCGTCTACCATTCCCACACCTCGACCGAGGCGTACCCGTCGCGTACTGACATCTCGCTCGCCGGCGAACCGCAGGCCCATTACGTGATCGTGTCGACCGCTGAGTCTGGCGCCTCGGATGGGCCAGTCAGCGTACGGTCGTTCCGGATTATCGACGGCGCGGTTACCGAGGAGGAGATCCACGTCACGGAATAGGCCCTGCGGGCCAGTCGTTGCCAGGAGTACCCAGGCATACAGGAGAGAGTCGATGTCAGTAGAGGTGAGGATCCCGACGATCCTCCGTACGTACACCGGTGGCGAAAAGGCGGTGCACGGATATGGGACGACCCTGCACGAGGTGCTCGACGACATCAACGCCCGCAATCCTGGTTTGAAAGATCGGATTGTCGAGGCCGAAGCGCTGCGCCGATTCGTGAATGTCTACGTCAACGACGAGGACGTCCGCTTTACCGGTGGACTCAACGCCCCGACATACGATGGCGACGTCGTTGTGGTGCTGCCTGCCGTCGCCGGTGGCTGATCGGCGTCGTTGATGGTCCGGTACGCCTCGCTCGCCGAGTCGGTCGGGCATACTCCGCTGATTGGCCTACCGCGGTTATCGCCAAGTCCATCGGTGCGGCTCTGGGCGAAACTGGAGGAGTACAACCCGACCGGCTCGATCAAAGACCGCGCTGCGCTGCAGATGATCAAGGCCGCCGAGGCGGACGGGACACTGCGACCTGGAGCGACGATTCTTGAGCCTACTAGCGGCAATACCGGCATCGCGCTCGCTATGGCAGCCAAGCTCGGCGGCTATCGGCTGATTTGCGTCATGCCAGAGAACACCTCAGCGGAACGCAAGCAATTGCTCGCCATCTGGGGCGCAGAGATCGTCTCCTCGCCGGCCTCTGGAGGATCGAACGAGGCAATCCGGGTCGCCAAGCAGCTCGCTGCCGAGCACCCCGACTGGGTGATGCTCTATCAGTACGGCAATCCCGCCAACACCGAGGCGCACTTCCTCACCACGGCCCCAGAGATTCTCGAAGATCTTCCGGAGGTGACGCATGTGGTGGCCGGGCTTGGTACCACAGGAACGCTGATGGGCATTGGCCGCTTCTTCGCCGACAAGAAACCGGACGTCAAGATTGTCGCCGCTGAGCCGCGGTACGGCGAGCTGGTTTACGGGCTGCGGAACCTCGAGGAAGGGTTTGTCCCTGAGCTGTACGACGCCACCTATGTCACCTCGAGATTCTCGGTGGGCTCACGAGACGCGGTCCGCCGCGTCAGGGAGCTGCTGGAGCGCGAAGGCATCTTCGCCGGGCTCTCCTCGGGTGCGATTGTGCACGCCGCCCTGGCACAAGCCGCCAAGGCCGTCACCGCAGGTGAGTCGGCGGATATTGTGTTGATCATTGCCGACGGCGGCTGGAAATACTTGTCGACAGGCGCGTATACCGGCGACCTGGATGCCAGCGAAGACTTCCTAGACACGCAGGTTTGGGCGTGACTACTTGTAGGCTGAGCGCTCGTGGTGGCTGATACGGATGCTCCGATAGGCATCTTCGACTCGGGGTTCGGCGGGCTCACGGTAGCTCGTGCGGTCATCGACCAGCTGCCTCACGAGGACATCATCTATCTGGGCGACACGGCGCGGTCGCCTTACGGCGAGCAGCCGATCGCCACTGTCCGGGAGTATGCGCTCGAGTGCCTTGATCATCTGGTCGACCAGGGAGTCAAGATCTTGGTCATCGCATGCAACTCGGGGAGCGCGGCCGTACTGCGCGACGCCCGGGAGCGCTACACCGTGCCGGTGGTCGAAGTGATCTTCCCGGCGGCGCGCCGGGCCGTCGCTGCGACGCGATCTGGTCGTGTCGGAGTGATCTGTACCGAAGCAACTGCCACATCTCAGGCGTACGACGATGCGTTCGCAGCAGCCCCGCAGATTGAGCTGCATACGGCGGCCTGTCCCCGTTTTGTGTCTTTCGTGGAGGCAGGAATTACCGGCGGCCCTGAGCTGCTGGCGTGCGCGGAGGAATACCTGAAACCCCTGCAGCAAGCCGATATCGATACGTTGATCTTGGGCTGTACGCATTATCCGCTGCTCACCGGTGTCATCTCTTATGTACTGGGTGACACCATCAGCTTGGTGTCGAGTGCAGAGGAGTGCGCCAAAGATGTCTACGCCGTCCTCACCAGGCGCGGACTTACCCATGATGAGCCGCGAATGGCGAGCTACCGGTTCTTGACCACAGGCAGCCCCGAAGCATTTCAGGGTGTCGGGCATCGTCTGATGAGCGGCCTCATCACCGATGTCGAGCAGTTCGTGTGATGACAATGATGAAATTGACCATCGTCGGCTGCAGCGGCTCCCTCTCGGGGCCGGAGTCTCCCGCCTCGAGTTATCTGGTGCAAGCGCCGTACGAGAATCGGACCTTCTCGCTCCTTCTCGACTGCGGTCCCGGCGCCATGGGTGCGCTCTACCGGTACATGAATCCGCGTGACATCGATGCCATCGGGCTGAGCCACCTGCACGCCGATCATTGTCTGGACCTCACTGGCTATCACGTTGCGGCCTGCTACTCGCCAAGCGCGCCGTGGCCGCGCCGCCCTGTCTACGCGCCGGTCAACGGTGCTACCAGACTTGCCCGCGCCTACGAGGTGCTGGGTCCCGACGGGCAGGGTAGCGAGTCGGGTGAATCCATTGCTGAGCGCTTCCAATGGCAAATCTGGCAGCCCAACCAGCAAATCGGGCCGTTTCAGGTCCGCACAGTTCGGGTTGAGCATCCGGTGGAGGCATACGCCATTCGAGTGGAGGAGACTGCGCCGGGGGGCGGAGTACTGGTGTACTCGGGCGACACGGGTCCAACAGATGAATTGGTTCGGATTGCCGATGGCGCTGACCTGCTGTTGATCGAGTCGGCTTTTCTTGACGGCCCGGACAATCCTCCCGGAATGCATCTTTCTGGCGCGCAAGCCGCGAGTATCGCGAAAGCGTCCGGGGCTCGCGCCGTGGTACTCACCCACATTCCGCCGTGGCATGAACCAGACGATGTCCTCGCCGAGGCGAGACCCCACTTCGACGGGCCCATTTCCCTTGCTTCGCCCGGAGCCACCTGGGACGTCGGTGGTTAGGGTGGGAGTCGTGACTTCTCGAGCCGATGGACGCAGCCATGATCAACTTCGGGAGGTCCGGTTTACCCGTGGATGGCTGGCTCAGGCTGAGGGCTCGGTGCTGGTGGAATTCGGTCGAACCCGCGTGTTGGTGGCGGCTAGCGTGACCGAAGGTGTTCCTCGTTGGCGCAAAGGTTCTGGGCTTGGCTGGGTGACCAGCGAATATGCGATGCTGCCAAGGGCCACCAACACTCGGACCGATCGCGAATCGGTACGCGGCAGGATCGGTGGTCGTACCCATGAGATCAGCCGCCTCATCGGTCGCAGCATGCGGGCGATCATCGATTACAAGGCGCTCGGAGAAAACACGATTGTTCTCGATTGCGACGTACTGCAAGCCGATGGCGGCACCCGGACCGCGTCGATCACGGGCGCGTTTGTCGCATTGGCCGATGCCGTCAGCTGGCTGCGCGATCGCGAGTTGTTGGCGAGTGAGCCACTGCGGGATTCTGTCGCTGCGGTGTCGGTCGGAGTGGTCGACGGCGCCGCGATGCTCGATCTTTGCTACACGGAGGACTCGGCGGCAGACACGGACATGAATGTCGTGATGAGCGGTGACGGAGCCTTCATCGAGGTTCAGGGCACAGCTGAGGGCGCTCCGTTTGATCGTGGGCTGCTCGACGAGTTGCTCGATCTCGGTGCGAAGGGCTGCGCGGAATTGACGACATTGCAACAAGCGGCGCTTGCGTCGTAGATGATCGATCGCGTCGTACTGGCGACAAATAACGCAAAAAAGCTTGCGGAGCTGCGGCGGCTGTTGGCAGTGGAAGCGCCGGAGATACAGGTTCTCGGTCTCGGCGACGTCGCCGCATACTCCGAGCCAGCTGAAACCGAGCGCACCTTTGAGGGCAATGCGTTGCTCAAGGCCCGCGCCTGCGTGGCAGCTACCGGACTGCCAGCGCTGGCAGACGATTCCGGACTCGCTGTCGACGTGCTCAACCAGATGCCCGGCGTACGGTCGGCGCGTTGGGCGGGCACCGGCGCCAGCGACGAGGAGAACAACGCGTTGCTGCTTCGTCAGATGCAGGATGTGGCGCCAGCCGAACGGACAGCGCGCTTCGTGTGTGCAATGGCGCTGGCGCTTCCCGATGGCACCGAACATGTACGGCTTGGGGAGATGCAAGGGCGACTTGCTGTCAGTCCTGCAGGTCACAATGGGTTCGGCTACGATCCGCTGTTCGTGGCCGACGGGTGCGCCGTAACCAACGGTGAGCTCGATCCATCGGCCAAGGATGCGATCAGTCACCGGGGGAAGGCCGTACGGGCCATCCTGCCAGTGCTGGTGGCCGAACTGCGCCGGATGGAGCCGCTCGGTCGGCCGGCTCAGGATGGGAGTCCTCGGGAGGAGAGATGAGTCGTGAAGACGTACCTGGATCTGCTTGATCATGTCCTGACGCATGGCGTAGCGAAGAGCGACCGAACCGGTACGGGCACTCTGAGCACATTCGGCCACCAGATGCGCTTTGATCTTCGTCAGGGTTTTCCGCTGCTGACGACGAAGAAGCTGCACACCCGGTCGATCATCGGTGAGTTGCTGTGGTTCATTCAGGGCTCGACGAACGTCAAATGGCTTCACGAGCAGGGGATAACCATTTGGGACGAGTGGGCCGACGGCGATGGCGAACTCGGACCCATCTACGGCTATCAGTGGCGCTCCTGGCCGACACCTGCCGGTGGACACGTTGATCAACTTGCCGGGGTGATCAATTCCATCAAGACTGTCCCGGATTCCCGCCGGCACATGGTCAGCGCGTGGAATGTAGGCGATCTTGCCGAGATGGCGCTGCCCCCTTGCCATGCCATGTTCCAGTTCTATGTGGCCCGGGGTCGGCTGTCCTGCCAGCTCTATCAGCGCTCGGCCGACATCTTCCTCGGCGTTCCCTTCAACATCGCCTCCTACGCTCTGTTGACGCACATGATCGCTCAGGTTTGCGGTTTGGAAGTCGGCGACTTCGTGCACACTCTTGGAGACGCACATCTCTACATCAATCACCTTGAACAAGCGCGGCTGCAGTTGGCCCGCGAGCCACGCCCGCTTCCGCGGCTGGTCCTCAACTCCAGCGTCAGCTCGATCGACGACTTCACCTTCGATGACATCTCGATCGAGGGATACGATCCGCATCCGGGCATCAAAGCACCGATCGCTGTCTGATCATGCCCGAGATCATCGGGGTAGCTGCTGTAGCGGTCAATGGCGTCATCGGCGCGGATAACGACATACCCTGGCGGATTCCGGCTGACTGGAAACGCTTCAAGGCCTTGACCATGGGTCACGTGTTGATCATGGGCCGTAGAACCTATGACTCGATTGGACGAGCGTTACCAGGCCGGACGACGTTCGTGATTACGCGAGATCGGATGTGGCGTGGTAACGGCGTACAGGCCGTACCTTCGGTGTCCGAGGCGCTCAATCAAGCCATGCTGCTCAATCCAAGGATCATCTTTGTTGCTGGAGGAGGTGAGATCTACCGAGCGGCCTGGGAGGAGCTCACGGGCCTCGAGATAACCGAGGTTGATCAGCACCCGCGAGGAGAGGTGACTTTTCCCGAGATCCATCGCGACGAATGGGTTGAGACGAACCGTGAGCCGCACGACGGTTACAGCTTTGTCAGCTATCGCCGCCGATCCGAAGCGGAGTCCACTGGCTGAACGTCTGCGCGTATCAGCAGTGAAGCAACCCGTCTCAGCTTAGAATCGCGGTTTTAGTGTCCACGCTCTTTGCGAGGAGAAAACCTGATGAGGGAACCATCGCTGACCGCAAAGTTAGGCGCCGAATTCCTGGGCACATTTCTGTTGGTATTTGCAGGGTGCGGCAGCGTGGTCATCGCCGGCCAATTCCTCAGCAAGGACGGTGTCGAGCTCGGGATCGGGCTGCTCGGGATCGGTCTGGCATTCGGTCTGGCGGTTCTCGTGGGCGCGTTCGCATTCGGTCATGTCTCGGGCGGTCACTTCAACCCTGCTGTCAGCATCGGCCTGGCAATCGCTAAGCGCTTCGAGTGGAAGGGTGTGCTGCCCTACGTAGTCACTCAGGTGGTTGCGGCTACCGTTGCCGGCGCTGTGCTGCTCGTTATCGCATCGGGCAAGCCGGGCTTTAGCGCCGTCGAGAGTGGCTTCGCGTCCAACGGCTATGGGGATCGGTCGCCCGGTGGCTTTGGACTCCTCGCCGCCCTGCTCATCGAGATCATCATGACGGCACTCTTCGTCTACATCATCTTGGGTGCCACCGATGACCGGGCGCCGAAGGGTTTCGCGCCAATTGCGATCGGCCTTGGCTTGACCTTGATCCACCTTGCAAGCATTCCGGTGGACGGCACATCGGTGAATCCTGCTCGGTCACTCGGTGTGGCGTGGTTCGCCGGTGGTGCCGCACTTGCTCAGGTGTGGCTGTTCATCATCGGGCCGCTTGTCGGTGCGGCGATTGCCGGAGCCACGTACGCGATTATCACCGGCGTTCCGAGCGCTGATGTAGGCGTCGCCCAGAATCCAGAGTTTGAGGAGAGTCGGCAGCCCGCCTGATGGCTGCCCGCAGCGAGAGGACGGATAAACCCGGGCCCAATGCGAGAGGACGGATAAACCCGGGCCCAATCAAACACAGTGCCGAAGGAGGGACTCGAACCCTCACACCCGAAGGCACAGGAACCTAAATCCTGCGTGTCTACCAGTTCCACCACTCCGGCGAGTTGGATTGCTTCGCCACCTCCTCTTCACTTGTCAGAATCTCAACACCAAATATGGTGCTCAGCTTCTGACAAGTCGGCGATGCAGTCTACAAATGCAGGTCTCGCTTGAGCTTGTCGACGTGGCCGGTTGCCTTCACGTTGTACTGGGCAACCGCGATAGTGCCATCGCCTTTCTGGTCGACGTCAATCACAAATGTCGAGCGGATAACTCCTTCAATGAGTTTGCCGTAGAGCAGCTTCTCGCCATAGGCGCCGTAGGCATTGAGCGTCTTCTTATCCGGATCCGAGAGCAGCGGAAAGCCAACCGATTCCTGTTGGCGGAATTGGATGAGTTTTTCCTGAGCGTCCGGAGAGATGCCGATCACGTGTAAGCCTGCTGCACCGAGCTCTTCCATCGACGCAGTGAAATCAACTGCCTGTGTCGTGCACCCTGGCGTCAGAGCTGCGGGATAGAAATAGACGATTACACGCTGCCCGCGGAAGTCCGCGAGCGACACATTCTTGCCGTCTGCGTCGGGCAAGGTAAAGGCGGGCGCTGCATCGCCGTCCTCGAGCCGAATGGTCATGTAAAAGACACTAGCGGTTGCAACGACCGGCTTGAGCTACCGTCCATCCGGGTACCCCCAAGTCTGCAATACGCTGTGATTTCGGGACGCCCCGGCCGCCGGTCGGCGCCGCAGAACTGTTCAAGGGAGGCTATGTGTCCAGCAACTCTTCTCAGCCGGCCAGTACGCCGTCTCAGCCCGCCCGTTCGCCATCACAAATCGAGGCGGATCTGGGCGCTACGAGAGATCGGCTCGCCGCGTCGGTTGCAGCCCTGATCGACCAGGTGCATCCGAACCGGATCAAGCAGCGCCAGATCGCCAATGTGAAGCAGATTGCCAACAACGAACTGGAGAATGCCAAGTCGAAAATCTTCAACGCTCGTGGCGATCTCCGCACCGGCCGAGTCGTCGGCATCGCTGCTGCGGTGGCGGGCATTGTGGGGTTTCTGCTGATCATCCGGGCGATTGTGCGACGCGGGAGCAATGAGACCGAGTAGTGACCGATCAGAACGGCACCGAGAACGTCAGCGGCCTGGATGAGGATGCGCTGCCCATCCGGATGCTGCATGATCGCGTGCTGGTCACCACCGACAACGAGCCAGGAGAGCGGCGCAGCAGCGGCGGCATCTTGATCCCGGCGACTGTGGCAATCGGACGCCGGCTTGCGTGGGGTCAAGTGGTTGCTGTAGGAGCCAACGTCCGGACCGTCAAGCCAACTGATCGAGTTCTTTTCGACCCCGAGGACCGTGCTGAAGTCGAGGTCCGAGGCAAGGACTACGTTCTGCTTCGGGAACGTGATCTTCATGCCGTCGCCTCGGAGAGGCTTCACGACGGCAAAACGGGTCTCTACTTGTGAGTGTCGCTCTTCCCAAAGACCACTGTGTCTGCTAGCGGCCCTTATAACAAATCTAAGCGTAACGTGAGAGAACTAGAGCTTTCATGTCAGATTGCCTCTAGTCTTCGACGTGGCACCAACGAATGGGTGTCCTCTCTACAACGAAGTGAGGCTTTATGACTTTCGTTCGTCCCGCGCGTCGCGTCCTCATCGCGGCCGCATCTATGAGTGCCCTCTTCATCGCCGCAGCCTGTGGTGGCGGTGGTGGCGCTCCAAGTGGCGGTGGATCGTCGGCGCCTGCTGCCGCGGATTTCTCCAAGCAGGGTGACATTGAGCTTTGGTCGGGCAAGGACACGTCGGGAAACCTCCAGAAACAGCTCGACGCGTTCAACGCGCAGCATCCGAACGGCAAGGTCACCTTCCACGAGCTGCCCGACAACGCCGATCAGCAGCGCCAGCAAATGATCCAGAACACCCAAATCAAGAACCCCAAGATGGCAGTCATCAGCATGGACGTGGTATGGACCGCCGAGTTTGCGGCCAATAGCTACGTCGAGGCGCTCCCACCCGACCAATTCCCCACTGACAAATTCTTGAAGCCCACCGTCGACTCGGCGACCTACTTCAACAAGCTGTACGGCTACCCGAGCACCTCCGACGGCGGCTTGCTCTACTACCGCAAGGACCTGCTCGGCAAGTACGGCCTCAAGCCCCCGACGAGCTTCGATGAGATGAAGGCCGCCTGCGACAAGATCATTCCGGGCGAGAAGGATTCCAAACTTGCCTGCTTCGCCGGTCAATACCAGAAGTATGAGGGCCTGACGGTGAACTTCGACGAGGCTGTGCACGGTGCGGGTGGTGTCATCGTTGGTCCCGACGGCAAGCCGAACGTCGCAACCCCGGAGGCGACCAAAGGTCTGTCAACACTTGTCGACTGGAAAAATCAGGGGCTGATCCCGAAGGCCGCCATCACCTGGCAAGAGGAGCAAGGACGCAAGGCCTTCCAGGACGGCGACCTGGTCTTCCATCGCAACTGGGGCTACGTCTACAACCTCGCCAGCAAGACCGACGGTTCGTCCAAGGTCGCGGGCAAGTTTGATGTCGCGCCGTTGCCGGGCATCACCGGACCGGGCGTGTCAAGTCTGGGCGGCCACAACTACGCCATCGCCAAGTACGCAGAGAACAAGGGCACTGCGGCGGATTTCCTCAGGTGGATCTCCGATCCTGCGCAGCAAAAGTCAAACGTCCTCGCTACGTCTCTCTCGCCGGCTGTGGAGTCTGTCTATAGCGACCCTGAGGTGGTCAAGAAGTTCCCCTTCATGCCGGTTCAGCTCAAGTCGATCCAAGGTGCCGTGCCACGTCCGAAGGTTGTGCAGTACGGCGACGTCACGCTGGCGATCCAGGATGCTGCCTATGGCGCGCTCCAAGGTCAGACACAACCCGATGCGGCCTTGCAAGCACTACAGGCCAAGTTGCAGACTCTGATCAAGTAGTCAGTTAGCATCCGCAAAGTTCCCGGCGCAGCCAGCTGCTACGCCGGGAGCTCAGCGCATTTCATAAGGAGGGAGCCGCATGGCGACAGCCACCGCGGAACCGCGGAGCGTACCGGCCACTGAAGGCGATGGCCACAAGCATAAGAAGAACGCGCTGAGTGATGGTCAAGGCCGGCTGGCCTGGATTTTGTTGGCGCCCACCCTCATCGTCATCCTTGTCGTGGCGGGGATCCCGGTCATCATGTCGCTGCGGGAGTCGCTGTTCCAGACCAATACCGGCGTCGATCCCAATACCGGGTTGATCGCCGGCGGAGAAAAGTTTGTCGGGCTGGGGAACTACACCAATATCTTCAAGGGCGGAGATATTGTACAAGGTTCGTACGGCAGTATGGACCGCTTCTGGAATGCCTTCCTGAATACGACGTTTATCACCATCGTCTGCGTAATTCTCGAGACCGTTATTGGCGTGGCTATGGCGCTGATCATGGCCAAAGCGTTCCGCGGACGTGCCCTCGTCCGGGCCGGCATCTTGGTCCCCTGGGCGATCCCGACCATCGTGTCAGCGCTTATGTGGAAGCTTATCTTTGACGCAAATGGCGTGATGAACAAGATTATCGGCAAGCAGATTCTGTGGCTGGCTGATACCGGGGCGTCGTTCTGGGCAATCGTGGTAGCTGATACCTGGAAGACCGCCGCGTTTATCGGGCTGCTGACACTCGCTGGACTGCAGACAATTCCGGCCGAGGTCTATGAGGCGGCCAAGGTCGATGGGGCTACCACGTGGCAGCAGTTCGTCCGGATCACGCTGCCCATGGTGAAGCCAACGCTCGTCGTGGCGGTCCTCTTCCGCACACTCGACACGCTACGCATGTTCGACCTGCCATACGGCATGATCGGCCCTGGCAAGTACCGGGTCGAGACGTTGTCGATCTTCTCGTACCAGGAAGCGGCGCAGACTCGATACGGTCCGGCTGCGGCCTACGCGGTTGTCTTGTTCATCTACGTACTCCTGGTTGCTTTCCTGTTTGTCAGGGTGCTGGGTGCTGACGTCATTGGTGATGCCGATGCCCCGAAGAAAAAGAGGAGGAAGAAAACGGAGCCGCCGTCTGAGGAAGCTGCGATCGAGACAGCCATCGGCGAGGGGATCGGAGGTGCGCACTAATGTCCACAACCGCTGCTGACGTACGCGAGGAACACCTCAGCAAGGAAGAGGTCGAGAAGCTCGCCCACCCGAAGCGACCCGCCCGCCAGCGGTTAGGGGTGGTTGCGTCCTATGTCGGGATGGGCTTCATCGTCCTGTACTGCATCATTCCCTTCTACTGGATGGTGGTGTCCTCGCTCAGGCTACCGTCAGAAGGACTGAGCACCGAGTTCATCCCGAACCCAGCGTCGGTCGAGAATTTCAAGGCGGTGTTCTCTCCCGTAAACAACTTCGGTCGTTCCCTGATCAACTCGGTCATCGTGGCAGGCACTGCAACGATCCTGACCCTGATTTTCGGGATTATTGCCGCTTACGCGCTCGCGCGGTTGAGATTCCGGGGTAAAGTCTTGGTGCTCTGGCTGATTATGGCGTGCTCGATGTTCCCAATCATCATCCTGATACCGCCACTGCTGAAGTTGTTCTCCTCGACGGAGCCTTTCACCTGGTTTCCGTATTGGGTGAACACCTATCAGGCGGTCATCCTGCCCAGCTTGAGCTTTGCCCTGCCGCTTGCGGTATGGAACTTGACTGCCTTCTTCAAGCAGCTCCCTGTGGAGCTGGAGCAGGCAGCAATGGTTGACGGCTGCACTCCAGGGGTCGCGTTCCGCAAGGTGATCTTGCCGCTGGCGGCTCCGGGAGTCTTCACTACGGCGATCATTGTGTTCATCGGGGCCTGGAACGAATTCCTTGTGGCCCTGACCTTCCTGCAGGACAAGAACATGCAGACCGCCACCGTGGCGATCAGCAAGTTCACCGGCACGACTGGATTCGACACCCCGTACGGCACCATCATGGCGGCGGGCGTTGTCGTGACTGTTCCGCTGATCCTTGCGGTACTCGTCTTCCAGCGCCGCATTGTTGCCGGCCTCACCGCAGGTGGCGTCAAGTAACAGCAGTCGCAACAGCAGTTCGCAGAGCTGGCGCAGTCGCAATGAAGCGGCTGCGCCAGATCTGTGTTTGCCCTAAGTGTTTGCCCCAAGACCGGCTTACTTCAACAAGCCGGGGCTAGCTAGACGAGGTGTGACGTATGCGTTCGCCGAGTAAAGAGCCAGGCAATCGCAAAGGATCCCGTGACCGCGACTGTCGCGACGATCAAGGCCTTTACGACCGCTGGCCAATCAAGCGACCGGCCTGCAATCTCCAAGCCGATCAGTATGGGCGCCTGGAGGAGATAGGCCAGATAGGCTCCTCGTGCCGTGCGGCTCGACGCGCCCCCTCGCGATCTGAACCATCGCTGCGCCCAACCCAGCAGCCAAACCGACCCCGCCACAACGAGCGTCGCCTCTAACACATCCAGGGAAAGGGCTTGCCAATGCCATCCGCCCAGGAAGGGCACTCCATCACGCGAGAGATCTGAAACACCGACGGCCGCAGCGATCGCGATCCCTGCGGTGATCGCTACCAGGACGGTAATTCCGCAGCGCCGTACCGTACGAAGCGGTACGCGTTCAGCCCACCCCTGACTGGCCACGAAAACGCCCAAGACGTAGAGGCCGATGCATTGCGGCCATTGCCATAGATGCAAATCGAGAATCTGTTGGCTTCGAGCCGGAAACCAAATCCGGACGATGAAAGATGCCAGGGCAATGGCGGCGACCACCAGAACCAGTGAAATGACCCGCGGCTGAAAGCCATGCGCGTGGTTGCCCCACGTCAGAAGCGCATGGCCCACTGAAACGTAGAGCAGAATCTGGACAAACCACAGTGGACCAGAGTCGAGAAGGGGGTGTCGAGCTTGGAGCGCTTCCTCAATCGGAAGCGGATAGCCAGCTGCGCGGTAAGCCGCCCACATCAGCAAGGGCCAGATCAACAGAGTGAACAACAGCCAAGGAAGACCCAGCCGGATTAGCCGCTGACGAATGAACCTTGCCGGGCCGTGACGAGCGATGCTGCCGGTCGCCAGAAGGCCGCTGAGGAAAAAGAACGTGCCTATGACGAACAATGCAGTGGGCCCGAGAATCGTCCCAAGCATCAACTCCAAGTGCCGCGGCATGGTTGCCTCGGTGACCTCGTCATAAGGCCATCCGCCGATCACGGTGTAACCAAGGAACGCGTGGCCAGCGATCACCCAAGCAACCAGAACCGCCCTCAGGTTGTCGATGGGCGCGACCCGCTTAGTGTCCGGGCCCGGCAATTCCTCGCGTCGTACCGACGCCGCGGGGGCCTCAGTCCAGGCGGCGGCCGGCAACGCTGGGGCGTTGTCCCATCTGCCGAAAACCTGGTCTGCCGGCATGATGTTGGAGCTCTCACTCCTTACTGATGCGTGGCCAGCGGTTTGCAGGACGTCACACCTGACGAACCGGGGGCCGAGGACGTGCGACGTAGGCGATCTGACGTCGTCGCGTCCGATTGATCAGCCCCAAAGAACAGCGTAGGCCACGAGATCTACGGCAGCGAAGAAAGATGGCATTCCGCGCAGCTCTGGGTTACCCAAGGGGGCTGGTGATACCGGTTTGACTAGGTCATTTGATGCGCCCGACGGGAATCGAGCTCCCTACCAGCCGGGCAACGAAGCGATCGGCTGGGAGCCCTGGCCGGTGTCATCGCCTGAGGCCGGCATGTTTACACCCAACGACAATCCCAATAAAGTACAGCCAGCGGTTCATTTCCTCTATCAGGTAGTGGTGCCGCCCACGAGCAGGAGTGATGACCATGCCCGTGAACGGTGTACTCGAGTACCTTTGGTTCCGAGACAACGATCCGTGGTGGGCCACGCTCTTGCGGGCGGTGACCCTGATCGCTCTCCTGATCCTGTTCGCATTTAAAGGCATGCACAAAGTGCCTTCGGGCAGTAAGGCGTTGCGGACTCGTTTCAACAAGGTCATCCATCTTCGGCGGGATGTGTATGACCGCCTTGGCTATAGAACTAACAGCCGAGGCGACGCGAAAGTCGTTGGTCCTGGCTTAGTCATAGGCATCCCTTTCGTGCACAACGTGATGGTCGAGTCGATAACCGAGCAGTTCGAGCCGTTACCGCCGATGATCCGGCTGCAGCCCCTGCGCGAAATTGCCTCCCAGATCAATTTCAAGGTCGTCGACCTGGAGAAGTCCCTGGTTGGTGTCGCGGATTACAAGGGTCTGATGGTCAATAGCTGCGCCGCGGTGATACGCCGTCTCGTGCAGCAGACCACCCTCAGTGACGATGACATATCGGCTGCCGTGCTGGCCGACGAATGGCTGCAGCAGCGCGCCGATCATCTAGGTGTCAGGCTCTTGGAGGTGAATGTCGCGAGCGCGAACCTCACCGAACCGGCTCAGCTGGCCCAAGCATTCAGGCAAGAGGGGATCGTTCTCGAGGGCACCCCTGCCGCCGTACTGGCGGCGCGGATGGTCAACGGCTCATCTCTCCCGACACCTTTGACCGCGGTCGATGACGACGCTCCAGCCGCTTAGTGGGTGCATTTTGGTCAGCAGCCGCACCCGCAACCGGGAGACCCCAATCAGCCGGACCCTCGCCCCGCGGTCGACGGCGAACTGTACCGCGGTGTCCAGGGACAAGGTGTCGGTCATGCCGGCCTCGTCGATGATGAAAAACGTCGCCGGCCGACACCGGTCGCCCAATCCGGCAGGCCACCAGGATCAAGCGACCAGGTGAGTTTGCCGAGCGTTTCGCTGCGGTTGCCGGTTTGCTCACTTAGCGCGGCAGCGGAGGGGCGAGGCCGATGACCCCGGCCACATGCTGCACCAGGGACGCTTACCCCGTCCAGCCGTCGATCAGTTTGAGGTGAGCCCATCGGCGAAGCTTCGAAGTGCCGCGTCAGCGGCTTGGGCGCGCGGAAAGCAGCCATTGTGTGCGCCGGGGAGGATGACATATGGGGCTGAGGCGAGTTCAGCAAGATGCCGGGCCCATGCTGGCGGCGCGAAGCCGTCGTGCTGGCCGGTGATCACGACGCTGGGCATCGTGAGCTGCTGGACCTGGTCTTCGGGGCGGTCGGCCATAGCCGATCGGATCAGTTCTAGCATCGGGCGACCTCCGCTCGCGATGTATGAGGGAAATACCGCTGGCAGCTCGCCGGGCACCTCGTGCGCCAGCGTACGGACGGCACGTCTCAGCAATGCCGGCATTGTCCGAGCATCGGGGTCGAATGTTGGGCCGGCGAGGACCAGTCCACGGATCAACCGAGGAATGAGCTTGGCCGTTTTTAAGACGGCCTGAGCGCCTGTGGAGTGGCCCAACAAGACGATGTCGCGACGCTCGGTCGCTTGCAGCCAGTGGGCCAGGGCCATGGCGATGCCGCTCAGAGTGGGCGGGCAGGCCTGCGCATGTCCGGCGCGCCACCCAGGAAGATCGACGATGCTGGCACGAGTCCACTGTGAGGTTTCCCTTGCCCATGGGGCGAGGTAGCCCGGTGCACCTAAACCGGCAAGGAAAACGACTTCGGGTTTGTCCCGAACGTTGACGGCGCCCAGCGATCGAATGGGTCGGCCATCAACATTGGTGACGGTCGGCTGCAGCCCGTAGGGATTGCGGCGCAGAGCCCGCCGCTCCCGACGTGCGCGCGCGGCGGGTCGCAAGTTGCCGGCGCCGGCTGGTAGGGAGAGGCGGCCGCCGTCGGGCATCAAGGTTTGGTCTTCGACCGGCCCGATCTAATGAGGGATCTCGCGGCGAGGAAGACCACACCGCCTGCTAGGAGCCATGGGCCGGCGACAATGATCGGATCCATCGTCTGATGCAGCACATCAGCGCGATGTTTGCCGATCCTTGAGTCGATGCCGTGGCGGCGAAACTCGCTCATAACGCCGCTCTCGGTGATCGAATTGTCTGGCCGAAGAGTTGCCAGCGAGCGGAGATGGCTTTCAGCCGCATCCACGCGGTCGGCCGCAATGAGGATGAGCCAATGCGCAGCCCGACCCTCGCTATAGCGGCGATAAGCGAGCTTCCGCAATCCTCCGGAGAGCCCTTTTGGCGGACAGGAGGTGCCGAAAACCGGGGTTAGGAACTTGTGTTCGATGGAACGTTCACGTGGCCACTTCTCCTGTTGGCGCTCGGGGAAGTCCCAATGGGCGCCCGTACCGGTCGGGTCGAACTGCTCCTTCGGCACTGACGGCCGGTCGTTAGGGTCGAGATCAACTCCCCAGCCCGGGATCCGATGCCGCAGTTGGTCGGTCGTTTCGGTAAGGGGCGGCTTTTCTGACGTGTAGGGCATTTTTTCAACTTCCTCCCGCCTCACTGACCGTTCGGCACGATGAGCGGCTTGATGCAGTCATCCAGCTTCGCCGAGAAGGTGTGGTAGGCCTCGTTGATGTCGTCGAGCGGGAACCGGTGCGTGACGATCTCGCTGGGCTTCAGGTACCCATTGCGAATGTGTTCGAACAATCGCGGCCATTGCCGCTTCACCGGACATTGGTTCATACGCAAGGTGAGGCCCTTGTTCATGGCGTCGCCGAACTTCACCGCGCTGAACATGGGGCCGTACGCGCCCATGACCGAAACGGTGCCGCCCTTGCGGACCGAGTCGATGGCCCAGTTCAGCGCAATCGGTGAGCCACCCTGCAACTTCAGCTTGGCTGAGCTGATGTGCTGCATCAGGTTGCCGTCGGCCTCGGCGCCCGCGGCGTCGATGGCGACATCGCTTCCGAGATAATCGGTGATCTTCTTCATGTGCAACACGATGTCGTCGTACTCGGTGAAGTTGTACGTCTCAGCGTGGGAGAAGCTGCGTGCCTTCTCCAGCCGGTACTCCAGGTGATCAATAACGATGACCCGTCCAGCACCCATGAACCACGCCGACTTTGCCGCAAACAAGCCGACCGGGCCGGCACCGAAGACAGCCACCACGTCACCCTGGCTGATATCAGCCAGCTGAGCGCCGAAGTAGCCGGTGGCCAACGCGTCGGTGAGGAGCACAGCGTCCTCATCGTCCATCCATTCCGGAATCACACTGGGGCCGACGTCGGCGAAGGGTACCCGCACGTACTCGGCCTGCCCACCGTCGTAGCCACCGCAGGTGTGGGAGTAGCCGTAGATGCCGCCGACCGCGGTCGCGTTGGGATTGACATTGTGACAGTTGGAGTACAAGCCCCGAGCACAGAAGTAGCACGAGCCGCAGTAGATATTGAACGGCACCATCACCCGGTCTCCGGGTTTGAGGCTCTGCACGGACGGCCCGACCTCGTGTACCACACCAATGAACTCGTGGCCGAATGTCATGCCGACTCGCGTGTCAGGCATCATGCCGTGGTAAAGGTGAAGATCAGAGCCACAAATTGCTGCCAGCCTTACCTGGACAATTGCGTCGTTGGGGTGCTCCAACGCGGGAATGTCTTTTTCCTCGACGCGGATCTTGTACGGTCCGCGGTAAACCATTGCCCGCATAGGGCCTCCCGGCACAGTGAAATCGCTATATCGCAGCTCGGTGTACCCAATGAGGGGTTGGCAACTCACCGCGCGGCACACCTTTTCGGCTTCGGTGACGAAGGACTCTCAGCCAGGGCGCGCATCAGCATGAGGCTTAGCGCTCGGTACGCCCGGCACTCGCCCCTCTAGCTGACGACAGCTCGCGCCGTCTGAAAGAACGCGAGGGCGTCTTGAGGGCCGCGACGGCCGGCATTGTCCCTCTGAGCGGGATCTTTCCGAGCGAGGAGGAGCAAGCCGTCGCCAGTCCAATGCATGGCTAAGTATGTTCCGCCCGTCGCCCTTAGCCGCGTGAACTCGCCTGGGATGGTTAGGCGGCCGCCGCCGAGGGTGTTCGGGCTGTTGTTCGGCTTGGGTCTGGGGGCTTCGTTGATTGCATTGTGCTTCACCAGATGCTTCAGTGGCACCACATGGTGAGCGACGTCAGACGCTACCCGGTGACTACCATTGCCGGTTTGGAAATCAACACCCTGGCAGACGGGCTTTTTCATGCGGCGAGTGGGTTCTTGTCCTGGCCGGTTCCATCGCCGCAATCGTCGCTGCAGAAGGCCGGACTCCGCGCGCTTGAACGTCGGCATTCAGCACCCGCTGACCGGTGGTCGGCTTAGGTCACCAGCTGGCCTCCGGTGACGGCGAGCATCTCTGCGGTGATGTAGCTGGATTCTTGGGAGGCGAAGAAGACACAGGCCGGCGCGACCTCCGCCGGTTGGCCAGCCCGTCCCAGCGGAGTGCTCTCACCATGGCCCTCCGCCTTCTGCGTCGGCATAGTGGCGGGGATCAGCGGCGTCCAAATGGGGCCCGGCGCGACTGCGTTCACTCGAATGCCCTTCTCCGCGAGCTCCTGCGCGAGGGCCTTGGTGAAGTTGTGGATGCCGGCTTTGGTGGTGGCATAGTCGAGCAATTCCGGCGATGGGTTGACCGCCTGCACCGACGAGGTATTGATGATCGTCGCGCCCGCCTCCATGTATGGAATCGCCTTCTTGCACAGCCAGAACATGGCGTACAGGTTGGTCTTCATCACCTGGTCAAACTGCTCGGTCGTGATGTCGGCGATCCCGCCCATTTGCGCCATCTGGTAGGCCGCGTTGTTGACCAAGACGTCGATGCCGCCCAACTGCTCGACGGCGGTGTCGATGATCTTCTGGCAGATCTCCTCGCTCCGGATATCGCCGGGACAGCGGACGGCCTTGCGTCCCTCACCCTCCACCAGCCGCACAGTCTCCTCGGCGTCGGCTTCTTCGGCCTCCAGGTAGCTGAGCACAATGTCGGCACCCTCCCGGGCGAAGGCCAACGCGACGGCGCGGCCGATCCCGGAGTCCGCGCCAGTGATCACCGCTCGCTTACCGGTGAGCCGACTGCTGCCGCGGTAAGACTCCTCACCATGGTCGGGCCGGTCCTGCATGGTACGCGTCAGCCCAGGATGGGGCTGCTGCTCGTCGGTGTGCTCGGGTTGGTCGTACTGCTCGGTGGGATCGGTCTGATCGGTCTGGTCGGCCATGGTGGGTCGGTACCCGATCATTCCCGCGACAAACCCTGACCAGTCAAGCCGCCCTGACTCCTCGCCCTGTGATCCGCGCGTCAAGCCCGCAAATCCTGCACGTTTGGGCGTCCCCTGGTGCGCCGCGTATCGCCGTGGCGTCGGCATCTCGTCCCATCTCGGATGCGCCGGTGATGTGGGAAGCTGGCTTATGGACGGTGTCGTGCTTGGGCGCGCTCAGGGGGTGGCCAACCTGGTCGGCGGACTCTGGCCGCTAGTGCACCTCAGGAGCTTTGAGATGGTTTTCGGTCCCAAGACCGATCGGTGGCTGGTCAAGACCGTTGCCGGGTTACTGATCGTTAACGGGGTCACTCAGCTTACTACTTCGTCAACCGCCATCGGCGTTGGCCAGGCGCGCCGACTCGGTCTCGGTACTGCCGCTGTACTTGCGGCGATCGACCTGGTCTATGTGCCGGCCAGGCGGATCTCGAAGATGTACCTGGTTGACGCAGTTATCGAAGTCGGCTGGATCATGGCTTGGTGCCAGGTAGACATGCCCACTCAGGGGATAGGCACAGGTAATCAGGCGCTCCGTCAGTCCGCGCCTTGAGCGTTCGCGACCGCTTCGGCGAAGGACTGCAGAAAGGACTTTGTGCCCTCATACACCGCCTGGAAGCCTCCGGGCATTGTGGAGCCGATCGAGGAAGTAATCAGCACCCGACCCTCATTTCGGGCCACCATGTCGCCCAGCACTCGCTTAGCCAGATGCACCGTCGATTTCACATTCAAATCGATCATGTCCAGCTCCGCGGGCAGGTCGTTGTCGACAAATGGACCACCCAGTCCCACCGGTGTTGAGCGCGGCAGCATCCAGGGAGCGGCCGGTTCTCTTTACTATGCTATGCAGGTTTTCGACAAAGCCCGACACCGGAACGGTGACGGATGAGGTCTTCGTCGACCAGGTCGAGCTCGGTACACCGGTCTGCGCCACCGCCGAGAAGCTCGTCGAATCGCTGGGTGCGTAACGGCCCTGGCTGACTGCGTCCGGCGCACTAGCCATAGCGGTCGGTGTCCACCCGGAAGCAGGCTTCGGAACGGCATGCACCGCGACGGGGCCACGCTACGGGGTATCGTCGCGGAGTTCGCTGGCCTGTTCCGTACGCCCACGTCTGCGTTCCAGGTACACGTCGGCCTGCCGAGTCCGCAGACCGCCCTGCTGGCCTACCGCGGTCTGCGCAATCGACTGTCCGTGTTGCGTGCCCTCGGTGCCGGCTCGCCTTATTGGCACGGGCGAGACTCCGGCCTTGCCTCAGCACACTCGGCGATCATGCGGTCCTATCCCCGCACGACCGCGCCACGCACGAGCGATCTTGACGGCTGAGATCCGCGGTCCCCAAACTTGATCGACTAAATCTGGGCTGTCACCTTGGTCGATTGCGGATGTGCTGTGGCGGGTAACACGCCTGCATAGATCAGGACACCACGCCCGTTCTGGATGCGATCGAGGAGATCCGAAAGGCCGGTACCTATACGTTTTCACTCCCCGGCCACCGTTACGGCCGTGGGGTTGACGACCGCACCGCCGAAATGCTGTCGTACGGGGCTTTCGCGGCTGATGTGATGCTTGCCAAGTCAGCGGTACCCGACGCCGAGGCGCTGTACGCGGACGCGGTCGGTGCCAAGCAAGCGATCTTCACGACCTGTGGCTCCAGCATCTCCATCCACACGGCCATGCTTACGGTGAGCGGGCCCGGCCGGAAGGTGCTGGTGGACCGGAACGTGCACAAGTCAGTGGTGAGCTCGCTGATCTTGGCCGGTGCAGAGCCGGTGTGGCTGCGCCCCCGGTGGGACCACCAACGCGAGATCGCCCATCCAGCCACCACCGAGGATGTGGCCGAGGCGCTCCGTCGCCATCCCGATATCACCTCGATAGTGATGATCACGCCGACCGAGTACGGCACCGGCGCCGATGTCGCTGGCGTGGCAGAACTATGTCATAAACATGGCACCCGCTGCTGGTAGATGAGGCCTGGGGCGGGCATTTCGGGTTCCATCCCGACCCGCCAACCGCGGCAGTGCAGGCCCGAGCGGACATCGCGGTGCAGAGCTTGCACAAAGCCGACGGCGGACTGTGCCAGGCCTCGATGATCCTCCTCGGCGGCGACCTGGTTGACCCAGTCGACCTGCGACTGCGGCTCGACTTGATCACGACCACCAGTCCGTCGCCGCTGATGTATGGGTCGATCGACGGCTGGCGACGGCATCTGGCTCTGAACGGCAAGGGCCTGATCGACGACGCACTTGAGCGCGCCGACCGCATCCGAGAGCGCCTGCGGCGGCAGGAGCCGTTCGCGGTGATCGACAAGTCGATCCACGAGACCGACGGGGTGGCCGAGTGGGATCCGCTGAAACTCTGCGTGGATGTGTCCAGGCTGGGTTTGACCGGCTATCAGGTTAAGGAGTGGCTGCAGTCAGAGCGGCAGATCGCCGCCCAACTCGGCGACGCCCGGCAGGTGGTCTGCTCGCTGAGCTACGCCGACGATGACGCGGCCATCGACCGCTTGGCCGAAGCGTTCGAGGCCTTGGCTGCTGACCCGCCCCCGCCAGACCGCCCGAAGCCAGCCGTGCCGCCCCTAGAAGAGCTGAGCCTGGAGCAGGTAATACCGCCGCGGGATGCGTTCTTCGCCGAGACCGAACAGGTCGCCGACCCGGTGGGACGGCTGGCCGCGGAAATGATCAGCCCGTACCCGCCCGGCGTACCGGCAATCCTGCCCGGCGAGCGGTTCAACCAAGCGGTCGTGACCTACCTACGCGCCGGGAAGGCGGCCGGCGTGACGCTTCCGGACGCGTCCGACCCCGACCTCAACACCTTCCGTGTCGTGCGGAATTCGTAAGCTAGAAAGCCGCCATGGTACGGCGGAGCGCGCGAGGGGATGGCGCAGTAGTTATGCCTCCCTCGCTTGTCGATCCCCTGGCGCGGCGCGCTAACCGAATGCGGGCCAGGTGAATAGTGCGGTTCCCAAGCCCGGCGTACGAGATTCACCTTGACTCAGCGAGGGTGCCCGGTTGGCCGGCATCCGGCTCGTGGCCAGACAGGTGCTCTACCTGGTCGTCCGCCAACGTGATGGCGCGAGATTGAGAAATTCCTCCCAGGGTACGGAGCAGCGGGACTGATCGACTCGAATCACATTAGGAGCGAACATGACTGACACGCCGGTTGGTCAAGACGTCATTGACATATTGACGACTGATCACCACGAAGTCCTTGACCTGCTGCAGCAGATCAAGATCGCCACCGATGTGGAAGAACGGCGCGATCTTGCCGACACGGTGATCAGTGAGCTGGTACGGCACTCGGTTGCCGAAGAGATGTTTGTCTATCCGGCCATGAAGGACTACCTACCGGACGGCGAGGAGGCGGTCGACCACGACGTTGAAGAACACAAAGAACTCGAGCAGACGATGAGGAAGCTGGAGTCGGTCGACGCCCAGAGTCCGGAGTTTACGCAGCTGCTGGCGGAGATGGAAAACATTCTGCGTGATCATGTCAGCGATGAGGAGAACGAGCAATTTCCGCAGTTGCGCGCCCTAGTGCCGCGGGAGGAACTGATCGAGATTGGCCAGAAGGTGGAGGACGCGAAGAAGCTCGCTCCAACCCGGCCGCATCCACTGGCACCCAACAATGAAGTTTTTCACAAGCTCGTCGGCCCCGGCGTCGGGCTTGTCGACCGTTTACGCGACAAGTTGACTGGCCGTGCCTCCTGAGGGGTCCGTCGTCTCCACGCACGGCGCCGGCACCGCTAAGACGGTGCGATCCGTGCTATCAGTAATGTGCGCTCTCGCTGTTCGCCACGACGCGCTGACTGTGAACCCGGTTCGAGAAATTCGGCTGACCTCGTCCAAACCCAAGGACCTCCACGAGCGCTCACTATCGCTGAGACGCGCCAGCTCCTCGCATGGGAGGCCAACTCGACGAAGGTGATCAACTGGACCGTCGCGCCAGCCGGCTCGTCAGTCACGGTCAAGACGTCATGGCAGACCGCCGGAGGTACCGGCGGGTTCTTCGAGAAGACCTTCGGCGACGAGTACAGCGACGTGGAAGCCGCGTTAGGCCACCGCTAGCTTCTTGTTGAACTTGTCCATGTCCGGCCAGCGGACATCCCAGGCCCAGCCCAGCTTCTCGAAGATCCAGATCAGGCGGGCGGTGATGTCGATTTGGCCTTTCATGACGCCATGGCGTGCGCAGCTCGGGTCGGCGTGGTGAGAGTTGTGCCAGGATTCGCCGAAGCTGAGGATGGCCAGTGGCCAGAAGTTGGCGGCCTTGTCGCCGGACTCGAACGGCCGGTCGCCGATCATGTGGCAGATCGAGTTGACCGA
>Ga0111539_10001117_pt1 | contig 35477 bp, 42 predicted proteins | sample RhiMethybrSRZTD1_FD_79667 | JGI IMG/M metagenome (GOLD analysis project Ga0111539, IMG submission 79667) | Populus rhizosphere microbial communities from Tennessee, USA - Rhizosphere MetaG P. TD hybrid SRZTD1 (version 2) (version 2) | ecosystem: Host-associated > Plants > Roots > Rhizosphere >...
GTGGCTTGACCAAAAGCGATGACATGCTGCATGCGCTCGGCATCGATCGATTTGTTTTGTTCGTCCAAACTGGTTTCTGGAATATTTTTACCGTTGGGTGGCCAGGCCTCGGTTTGTAATTCGTGAATAATCATATCTTTACCGGTCAGAATTCTTTGTGCGCCGGCTACAAAGGCGTAATACCAGGCCGGAAACGGATATTGCAAATATCGGTGCGTAAGTTTGCTGTCCCAGACCCGTCTATAGATTGATATGCCATATTTGTCGGGTTGGGGTTGGCCAATCGGCATGCCTAGGGCATTGTTGCTGCGGGCAACAATAACTGGATGATAAGGATCGGTTTTTTTGACTAACTCGTATTCATCTATTAGGCGGTCGCGATTAAAATCGGTGCAAAGCCCAAAACCTTTTAGGAAAAACTCATTTTCTAGCTGGTAGCTCTCTAGGCTGGGCGAACCTTTGTAGCGTTCGACAGTGGCGATTAAGAATTGTTCTAGCGCCTGCTGCATTTGCTCGGGCGGTAAGTTTTTGTCTACCCAGCCGGGCATGTGGCACTCTGGCCAGCGCGGTTGGCGCAAGCCCAGACTGAGCGATATTTTGGCGCCAGCTGCTTCGGCCTTCTGGAACTGCCAATCAAGCAGACTAAAATCGTATTGTCCCTGCGCCGGCTGTAGCTGATCCCAGTAGCTCACCAGGCGGAAATGGCGCACCCCAAGGTCATCAATAAGCGCGTCCATGGTCTCTTTGGGGTCTAGCCCCAGGCTTTCGGCGTATGCCGGTATAAATGAAGTGCCCATAACCAGGGGTTGATCCTCGGTGGAGTTAATGTACCACTGGGCGATGCCATACATGGTACCCATACAGACAGCAAATACAGTTACGACAATAACGATACTTTTGTGCCAAGTACTCTGACGCCAAAAATGAGCTATTTTGTGGGCCGGCCAACGCAAGCCCTGTTTGAGGTATGTGCCCAACCGATGATGTACAGCCATACGCTACACTATATACGATGAAATCGATGACGCTAGTGATTCCAGCGCATAACGAAGAAGCGCATATCCAGGCTTGTTTGGAATCGATTGCCGCCCAGACTGTTTTGCCCAAGGAAGTCATTGTGGTAGACAACAACTCTACCGACCGTACTGTGGCTATCGCCCGTTCGTTCCCTTTTGTGAAGATTGTAAAAGAAAAACGCCGCGGTATAGTGTTTGCCCGCAATGCCGGGTTTGATGCCGCCAGCGGAGATATTATTGGCCGCATAGATGCCGATATTACCCTTCCCTCAAACTGGGTCGAACATCTGCTTGCCTTTTATAACCAGCCCAAGAACAAGCAGCAGGCTTGGTCTGGCAAGGGATATTTTTATAACGTGCGGATCCCACGCCTGGCATCCTGGGGCTACGCCCTGATGTCGTTTCATTTTAATCGGTTGCTACTCGGCCACTACACGCTCTGGGGTTCTAACATGGCTATCACCAAGCAGCAGTGGCAACAGACACGCACCAAGACGCATAATCGGGTTGATATACACGAAGACCTAGACCTTGCCATACATCTGCACCAGGCAGGTTATGGCATTACCTACGATAGGCATGTGCAGACTATGGCTGAGCTACGGCCACTATATGCCGACAGGCATGAAAAGTGGCAGTATTTGCAGTGGTGGCCACGCACGCTGCGAGTGCATGGTAAAAAATCTTGGGTTGTTTGTTGGTTTTTTGGTGCCTTTTTAATGTATCTTGCGGCTCTCTTTTTGTTGGCAGCCGAGCGCCTGGCGCGTTTGGTTGGTAAGCGACCGCTGGCGCCTTAGCTGGCGTCGTTTGTCTGCTTGCGGCCCTGATCTTCGGTTACGGTGCAGTTGCCCCACAGCCCCTTGCCTGTTGATTTGGCAGCCAGCTCATCCGCCACAAATTGGTCGGCTTTGCTGAACGGAAAACTGGTATAGGCAAAGCCATAGCCATTTTTTATCAGTTCTGATTCTACCAAATGACCGTCGGGCAGATAAACATACCGCAGCAAACGGCCATAGCGATCGCGGTTTTGATTTTTGGGATCAGCCTCTAGCCGTACTGACTTGTCGCCGATGAGATGTTTTGTATACGTAGCCGCCGCTGGACCATAGCACTGGACCGGTGTATTCGGTTTGTGTGTCTCGGGCGTGTCCACGCCAATCATACGTACGGTTTCGGTTTTGCCGTTCATGTCGATGGTAATTGTATCGCCATCTACGAAACGACTAACGCTATACAGTCCAGGTTGGTTTTTGGCGACCTGCTGGCTGGCGCCGTCAAACCAGCCATATTGTTGTCCAGCCCACGTAAACAGGATGATTATCAGCCCAACCCAGGTAAGGTCTTTTCGGCGTAGCCGTCTCATATGGTGTTTTGAAGGGCGTTCAAAACAGCATCTCTATGCAGATTTGTGCCATCTAGCTCTATGGCGTGTTCTTCGGGACGTGGGGGTTCAAGCTTGTCAGCCATGCGTTCAAAATTTTCGACCGAAAAGTCGCCAAGGACTCTGGTGTGTTGCTTGTGTGCGTTTTGCGTGGCCCGTTCGCGGGCGACGTGTTAGGGCGTGACCACCCAAATAAGTACGCACTCTACATTGTGTTTGTTGGCGATAGCTCGCAGTTTTTGGCGGTCCTGGTAAAAGTTAAAACTAGTGTCGTAGATAATGCTTTTGCCCTGGCCAAGCAGCTGGTCGGTTAGGTCGTTTAGGCGATCGTATAGTATGAGATTCTCTTCATGGCTATACGTCGGCTTGGCAAACATTTTTTTGCGCTCGTGGTCGGCCCACAAATGGACAGCATTAGTTTGCTGCTCGATAATCTTGGAAGCGGTGGTTTTGCCCGACCCGGGATAACCAACCATAAGGTAGAGGGTTTGTGCCGCCATAGTCTTTAGCGTACAACAAAATTCGACGCTTTCCAGTAGCCTAGGATAGATTTTTGCTTTTAATAGTGGCGTCTATCTTGGGCCGATCGAAGCCAACGATGATTACGCCGTCCATATCTAAAACGGGAATGCCGTACTGGCCAGACTTTTTGACCGTTTCTTCTGCCCAGGCGGGGTTTTCGTCTACATTGCGGTATTCGTAGCCGATGTCCTTTTTGTCTAGATAGCGCATCGCTTCGTGGCAAAACGCACACCACTCTGCCCCGTAGATAATGACCTTTAGGTCCTTCTGTTTCATGATTTTAGTATACCACAAAAAGGTGCAAGGGCTTTTACAATATGACTCTTTTATGGTATTATATAGCATCAATTATGTCTTTTGAAACTGCGCCCCCATCTTTTGACGAAGCTCAACTGGCTCGCCATTTAATTGCTCCCACATTTGTGGGCCTTGGGGCTGTACTCGGCCTTGAAGCGATCGATCATCAGGTAGAAGGTTTACGTGCTCAGGAAGTTCAGGTAGACGATGCTTTAGCCACTGCGCAAGATGCGGCCGTTCTGGGTCAACCAGATGTATCGGTCAGCGATATCACTTCGGGGTTAACGTTTAGCGGAAGACCAAGCACGATCGGGTACTTCCTGGCGTACAAATTAGAAGCGTTTGCTGCCCCAGTGCAGCTTTGGTCAGGACTTGGCAGAGTTGTGAGTCTGGTAGGCATGGCCGCGCTGGTGAGTGGCGTGCGTATTTTTGTGCGTGATGTGGGTGGGCCTAGAAATGCCTTTCGGCTTCTAAGAGCTTTTCCATCGCACTTCCGTTTGGATCTGGATAAAGATCTTTAAGTCAACTATATGGATCCGAACGCTTATTCACGCAGTGTTTTTGCCCAAGTTCAGGGTGACTTTAACTTGAGTTTTTTTGTCGTCCAGGGTAATCAAGGGCGGCAACCAGATTTTTTTGCTTTGACAGCCGCCGATTACGCTGCGCATATGACAGCCGCCGAACAAGCGGACCTTGCCGCTAGCCTGCCCGCGCTGGGGAGGTCCGTCCTGCGCTTAGAGCTGCCACGTGGCCACACGCCATTAGGTGACAAGCCGGCAGAGGCTACAAGCCTTAGACAGAACGAACTGGCCACGCGTTGGACGCAGTTCGAATCATACCTGACCCCTCCTAAGCCTATCGAGCCGGGTTCCGCGGCTTACATCCGACGAATTGGTTCTCTTGCCGCTAATACTTTGAAGTCTGACATCTGGTACCTGTTTAGAGGACGGCCAACAGGCACGCAAGAGCCTTACGAGAGTCATTTCCGAAAATATGCCTTGCTTGGTGCAGATACTGGTTCGGCTGCGGTCAACCGTATCATGGGGGCTATGCGGGAGCATTCTCTTTCTCGGCCCGATTTTAGGGCTTTGGCTCTTGCGCGTCGGGCTTGGGAAGCTCGCCACCCGGACGAGCAGTATTTACCCGAAGTTTACAAGATCGCGTTAGATGCTAGAGTTGGCGCTTCCCGTCTTATGCGCACAAAGCGCTGGTTGGGCGAGCGATTGGCTTCTCTTTCAGTTACATACCACGGAGCTATGTTCGATATTATTGGTCGGACGCCGGACCGCGAATAGCAGAAATTACTCGCTTTTTGGGGTGATATGTGTTGCGCTCCCCACCTCTGTTTGCTATAGTTAAGAGAAATGAAGCAAGCCGCCTCCCGGACGACTAACTCTCGTAGTGCACAACCTACCCTTGTGGTCGGTACCATAGCATTGACTTTTTTAGACACCACTTGGCGTATTGCCGTCCCTGTTATTTTGTTTACTTTAGTTGGCATTTGGGCAGACCTGCGTTTTGGTACCAAGCCTTGGCTCACATTTCTAGGAGTGTTAATCGGTTTCGGCCTGGCGGTAATGCTTGTGAGGCGGCAACTCGAAGCCGTACAGCGTATGGAGGAGCATAAGTAATGGTATTTGCCTCTGAAGTACCAGAAGTAAGTGTTGCGCCCGTGACGCTTTTTCATCTTGGCCCGCTCCCGGTTACTAATTCGCAGATGCTGGGCTTGCTTGGCATATTCGTACTACTTGGCATCATGTTTTGGACTGTCAGGGCCATTCGAAAGGGTTCGCGTAATCGCTTTATGCATCTTATGATGTGGGCCTTCGAAAGTCTGTACGACACCACAGTCGAGGTTATTGGCGACAAAACAGTGGCCCGCAAGGTTATGCCCTTGGCAGTTACTCTGCTGTTTTTCTTTTTGGTTAATAACTGGTTGGGCATTTTACCCTTTGTGGGTGCAGTAACCTATAACGGGCACGAAATGTTCCGCGGTATCGCTGCCGATGTGAACATGACTTTTGCGCTGGCTATCATTTCCATACTGACCGCCCAGGCTTGGGCAATCCGAAAACGCGGCTTCTTTGGCAATATTAAACGATACCTCATTAACCCGTTTAAAGAACCATTGCACAGTTTTGAGGGAATATTAGAGATTGTAGCTGAGTTTTCTCGTACCCTGGCGCTATCCTTACGTATTTTTGGCAATGTGTTTGGGGGCGAGGTGTTAATTGCTGTGATTGCCTACTTAAGTGGCTATGCGGCCGTTATTTCCCTGCCGCTATTTTATGTGCTAGAACTATTTGTTGGCGCCGTACAGGCGTATGTGTTCTTTATGTTGACGGTTGCGTTCATTGGTTTAGGCCTGCCAGGTCAGGAAGATGCTCATGGGGAAGCAGCCGTCGCAGAAAGTCAATCAAAGTAAGGAGAACGCATGAAGCGAATAGCTTTTTACCAGTTACTACCAGGTGGGGATAGCATACATGGCGATCAGGGAAAGCGTACACAAGGATAAATTAAAGTAAGTTAAGGAGTTATATTAATGGAATCACTCGCATTTGGTTTAACCTACGCCATTGCCGCCGCTGGTTGTGGTATTGGTCTGGGTCTAGTTGGTCTTGGTGCTGTCAATGCCGCTGGGCGTAATCCCGACGCCATCGGTAAAATTCGAACCTTGATGATCTTGGCTATGTCCTTCGTGGACGCCTTGGCCATCATTGGTTTGGTTGTTGCTTTAATCGTCAAGTTCCTTAAATAGGATCTTAGTACATGGCACATTTTGGCACAAAATCTCCACTTCGCACTCGCCGTACCGCAAGTACGGCTCGCTTGCGATGCTCGATTTTGTATCCAAACTGCACTCATGTACAAAAATCTTCATTAATTAAGGAATCAACACTATGACATTTTTGTTTGCAGCAACAGAAAGTGCCGAAGCAGCGACCGAGAGCTCGCAAGGTCTATTTGAGGCTTTGGGACTTAACTGGCAACTATTTATTGAGCAGACAATTGCTTTCTTGATTTTGCTATTTATCTTGGCAAAGTTTGTATACCCGATATTAGTTAAGACAATCGATGATCGTCGGGCGGCTATTGAGGCCGGATTGCAAGAAGCCAAAGAGAGTCAGGCTGCTTTCGAGCAGGCCGAGGCACGTGTGAACGAGCTGTTAGAGCAAGCTCGTAAAGACGCCGACGAAATCTTGGCTCGGACTCATCAGGAAGCCGCCACTCAGGTGGCTGACGCCGAGACCAAAGCCAAGACCCGCGCCGAGCAAATTGTGGCCGACGCACGTCAACAGCTAGATATAGATGTTTCGAAGGCCCGCCAGGCACTCAAAAAAGACACTGTTGAGTTGGTGGCTCTGGCAACCGAGAAGATCGTCCACGAAAAACTGGACGCGCAAAAAGACGCTCGGCTGATTACTAATGCACTCGAGGAAAAGGTTTAGATAGATGCAAAAACTCTCTCGTCGTGTTATTGCCCGCACTCTGGCCGCCAAGTTGGTGGCTAGTCCGGCAGAACGCGCGAAGTGGGTACGTGCTTTGGCGGCGTACCTGGTAGAGCAAAATCGTACTAAAGAGACGGATCTAATTGTTAATGATGTCGCTCATGAATTATTTATCCAGAACGGCCAATTGCTTGTAACGGCAGTCAGCGCTCGTCCTCTTTCCGAATCGATTCGCACCGAACTAAAACAAATGATCAAGCAAGCGACGCAAGCAAAACGCGTTGAGCTGACCGAATCTGTTGATCCCGACTTGCTGGGCGGTTTAATCGCCCGCACCCCCGACGCCGAAGCCGACTTGAGCGTACGCACCAAACTAAAGCAATTGGCTAGCTTATAACCAGGAGATTATGATGAATACAAGGGAAAAGAGTAGAAAATAATATGAGCGAACTCAATATTCAAGAATTATCGACCGAGCTACGCGATGCCATTCAGGGCCTGCGGGCCACTAAGGGGTTGGAAGAAACTGGTCTTGTAACCCGCGTTGGTGATGGCGTGGCCTGGATTTACGGCCTACGCCAGGCCGGCTTTAACGAAGTTATCGAAATCGAGACTCGATCAGGTGGCAAAGTCACCGCTTTCGTTTTGAACTTGCTGGAAGACGAAATCGGTGCCGTTATTATGGGTGATGACTCCCAGGTGGTAGCTGGCGCGAAAGTGACGATGACTGGCCATGTGTTGGACGTCCCCATTGGCCCAGAACTGGTTGGCCGGGTGGTAAACCCTCTGGGTCAGCCGCTAGATGGCAAAGGTCCTATCAAGGCTACGCAAAAGGGCTTACTCGAACGCCCCGCCCCCGGCGTTATGGCACGTAAAAGCGTGCACGAACCGCTCATGACTGGTCTGCTAGCCATCGATTCTATGGTGCCCATTGGCCGCGGTCAGCGCGAACTACTTATTGGTGACCGCCAAACTGGTAAGACGGCCCTGGCTATTGACACCATGATTAACCAAGCCAAGCAAAAGACTGGTGTCATTAACGTTTACGTAGCGATTGGTCAGAAATTTTCGAAGGTTTCGGCCTTGGTTGAGCGCTTAAAGCGCGAGGGTGTTATGGATCAGACTATAGTGGTAGCCACGTCTCCTTCCGACCCTGCCCCACTGTTGTACCTAGCTCCGTATGCCGGTACAGCTATGGGTGAATATTTCCGCGACAACGGCCAACACGCTTTAATTATTCACGACGACCTTACCAAGCACGCCGTTGCCTATCGCCAGATGTCACTACTCTTGCGTCGCCCACCGGGCCGCGAGGCCTTCCCGGGCGATGTATTCTATTTGCACTCGCGCTTACTTGAGCGAGCCGCTAAGTTGAACGATACATTAGGCGCCGGTTCTTTAACTGCGCTGCCTATTATCGAAACGCAGGCCGGCGACATTAGCGCCTACATTCCAACCAATGTTATTTCTATTACCGATGGCCAGATTTTCCTAGAAACAAACCTGTTCTACCAAGGTGTACGCCCGGCTATTTCGGTCGGTTTGTCTGTGTCGCGTGTGGGTGGTGCTGCCCAAACCAAAGCCGTTAAGTCGGTGGCTGGCTCGTTGCGTCTAGACCTTGCCCAGTACCGCGAACTCGCTTCGTTTGCTCAATTTAGTAGCGATTTAGACCCAGAGACCAAGCAGCGCATCGAGCGCGGTCAGCGCTTGACCGAACTACTCAAACAAAAGCAGTATCAGCCGCTTAGCATTGCCGAGCAGGTTGTCAGTCTTATGGCTGCCACCAAGGGTGCCTTTGATAGCGTGCCAACGGCTAAAGTAAAAGATGTTCAGCATGAGCTGATTGCCTTTATGGAAGACAAACATGGCGCGGTTATGAAGACGCTTGATAAGGGCGACAAACCTACCGAGGAAATAGAAAAGACTATTGTCGAGGCCGCACAAAAAGTTGCCAAAAGCTATGCCGCAGCAGTTAAGAAAGAGGCCAAAGCGTAATGACTACGCCCGACGCTAGTATTAGGGGCATAGATGGCCAGTAGGCAGCAAATTAAGCGGCGGACCCAGTCTGTCCGCAATACTCGGCAGATCACCAAAGCTATGCAGTTGGTGGCCGCGAGCAAACTGCGGCGTGCGCAGGATACGGTTCAGAAACCGCGTGCCTATGCCGAGTTAGCTCGTACCATTTTGACTCGCTTGCGCCAGATTGCGGCCGACGAAAGTGAATTTCGTTTGTTCACTGAGCGACCGGTTAAACAGCGACTCGTCATTGTGATGACCAGCGACCTAGGTTTGGCTGGAGCCTACGATGCAAATGTTATCCGGGCGTTGATTACGCAGGCCCAAGCCGACCGCAGCAAGAGTATTAAGACCAGTGTAGTTGCCATTGGCCGCAAGGCCGCTCAGGCCGCAAGTCATATTACTGGTTTACATGTCGAAGCTGTCTATACTGCCATGCCCGACAAGCCGACAGCCGATCAGTTGCGCCCAATTTTAAGTACCGTTGTTGGTTTGTTTGCCGACAGCCGAGTCGATCAAGTAGATATTATTTACACTAAATTTATTTCGTCAATTAACACCCAGGTGCAGCAGCAAAAATTGCTGCCGGCTGGTTTTGACGAAGTTGATTTGGCCGAAGATATAGCCCATGCCGATGTTGAGCCCTCGGCCAGTACTTTGCTGCGCGCTGCTTCGTTGCAACTTTTGGAGTCTCAGGTATACCAGGCTTTTTTGGAGGCGGTTGCCAGCGAACAATCTATGCGGATGTTAGCCATGAAGAATGCTACCGATAACGCCAGCGATCTTATCGATGATCTGACGCTAGAGTACAACAATGCCCGCCAGGCAGCTATTACTCAGGAACTAGCCGAAATTACTGGTGGCGCGGAGGCCATGAAATGAACCGGCCAGTAGTAGACATGGCACCAGAGCGAGTGCTGGTGACACCTGCCGCCGGTGTTGAGCAAGGTCGCTTGGATGATTTTGCCCGTATGGCCCAAAGCGCTGGTCACGAGATCCTCACCGTACCGGGACTGTCTCTTCAGCTTCCTCAAGCCTCTGTCCACTTCCGCTCCCTGCCAACACACGAAGTAAAGGCCGTTCAAGCCAATCTGGCCCGTGCCGATGAGTGGTTCGCGGAACTGGGTACGGTTGCAGTGGTGGTAAATAGTAAGAATGGCCGATATGGTGAGCCATGGTATGTAGACCCTTTTGCCGTGGGTGTACTGGGTCTAGCCTGGATGCACGGCAGGCGAGGATATGTCTCTGGAGAACTGCCACGCGACAGAGCGGGTGGCACCAACCGCGAGATCGCATACCTGCTGGCGACCTACGGCGTCACTGCCCTGGATGGCACCCTTAACTTTCGCAGGCAACCAAGTAGTTGATAATCTAAGGTCAGAGATTGGAGAAAATAATGACAACAGCAACCAGAGATACGAGCACTAAAACCGGTAAAGTAGTCCAGGTTGTGGGCGTGGTAGTTGATGTTGAGTTTCCTCAAGGTCACCTACCGGCCATTAATTACGCGCTGAAAGTTGTGCTCAATGGCAAAGATTTGCTACTCGAGGTCGCTCAACACTTAAGCGATAGTGTGGTGCGCACTATTTCTTTGGCCAGTACAGATGGCTTAAAACGTGGTGATGCTGTTACTAACATCGGTGCACCAATTAGCGTGCCGGTTGGCGACGCAACATTGGGCCGGATGTTTAATGTTATTGGCGAACCAATCGACGGCATTACCGAAGGTAATACATTCAAGCAACGTGCGCCTATTCACCGCCCCGCCCCTACATTTGATGACCAGTCTGGCTCGGTTGAAGTGCTCGAAACCGGTATTAAAGTTATTGACCTGATTGCTCCAGTGCTTAAGGGTGGCAAGGTCGGCTTGTTCGGCGGTGCCGGTGTGGGTAAGACTGTGCTGATTCAGGAGTTTATTAACAACATTGCTAAGTTCCACAGTGGTTATTCGGTATTTGCCGGTGTGGGTGAACGTACCCGCGAGGGCAACGACCTCTACAAAGAAATGCAGGAGTCCGGAGTTATTAAAAACACCGCGCTTGTGTTTGGGCAGATGAACGAACCGCCCGGTGCCCGTTTGCGCGTGGCGCTGTCTGGCCTGACCATTGCCGAAGGTTTCCGCGATCAAGGTAAGGATGTATTGTTGTTTATCGACAATATTTTCCGTTTTACCCAGGCCGGAAGCGAAGTGTCTGCCCTGCTTGGCCGTTTGCCCTCTGCCGTAGGTTACCAGCCTAACTTGCAGCAAGAAATGGGTGGCTTGCAAGAGCGTATTACCAGTACCAAGCAAGGTTCGATTACCTCCGTACAGGCAGTGTTTGTGCCTGCCGACGACCTTACCGACCCTGCCCCGGCCACAACCTTTGCCCACCTCGACTCTACTATCGTGCTAAACCGGGCTCTGACCGACCTTGGTCTGTATCCGGCCGTCGATCCGCTCGATTCTAGCTCAACCATTCTTGACCCAGAAATTGTGGGCGAAGAACACTACGCAGTGGCGCGTGAGGTGCAGCGTATCCTGCAGCGCTATAAAGATTTGCAGGACATTATTGCCATTTTGGGCATGGACGAATTGTCCGACGAAGACAAACAAACAGTTGCCCGCGCGCGGCGTATTCAGCGTTTCTTAACCCAGCCTTTCTTTGTGGCCGAAATTTTTACCAACAACCCTGGCAAATACGTAAGTCTTAAAGATACCATTAAGGGCTTCCGCGAAATATTGGACGGTAAGCATGATACTAAGCCCGAAAGCGCTTTTTATCTGAAGGGCGACATTAGCGAGGTTAAATAATGCCCGAAGATAACCCAGAAGAATCAATCCCCGAGATTTTGGCCACTGGCACCGAGCAGCCGGTACCTGCCGAGGATTCTGATGCCGAACGAAGGTATACTATCGAAGAACTAGCAGAGATGGGATTTGGTGAAGTTCAGGTCCGGCCTCGTCAGGAGCCTCCTACCCCAGAAGAAATAGCCGACCGCCGCCGGGAGGTAGCCCGCCTCAGAATGCTACGCCTATGGGACGGATATCATGATGTGGATGGAGATACTTAAGATGAACTTTGAGCTCGTTACCCTAGATGGAGTTAAGTTTAAGGCTCAGGTCTATTCGGTGGTCTTGCCGACAGCCGCTGGCCAAATTACGGTTATGCCCGGCCACGAACCTATCCTGGCCCTACTCGTGCCAGGGATTATTCTGATCCGGCGCAACAAGGGCGATGCCGATTATCATCAGGAACATTTTGCTACCTATGGTGGCGTGGTCGAGATTAGCCGAGAGGGCACCCGCGTCTTAGTAGACGAGGCCACACCAAGTAGCGAAATCAGTGAAGCCGAGGCCCAGAAGGCACATGATGCAGCAGTGGCGCTGCGCAAGGCGGCCAAAACACAAGTCGAACTAGACCGCGCCCAGACTTTGGTTGATCGTCAGGTAGTACGTCTAGAGGTGGCTAAGATTAAGCGCCGTAGCCGATAGGCCCTAGTTTTTTGGCCACGTTTAGCCATACCAATTGTTAATAATTTATTAAATTTTTTTGACAATTTGAGATTATAAGTATATTATAAACGTAAGAAGCACTGCGGTGCTTATTTATTTTTAGCTTTTATGTTTCTTGCTCCGAATACCCCTGGATTTAGTGATAGACTCCCTGCCCCTCCTGCGGAGGCATCTGGTGGTTTGTACGCCGTCGTAACTGACCCAATTGGTGATGTGGCGCGCGGCGGTTTAGGGCTAGAATCCGCTACAGACGAGGCGGTGGCAACCCTATATAATGCTGCCCGTTTTATCGTGCCCGTAGCTCCGCATGGCCCCAAGACCTGTATGGAAGATGGGCAGGCTGGCGGGGTTCTTTCTAGTGGAACCGAGACTACAGAGCGCGTTGAGCCAAGGGCGAAGATGCCTGGTGGTTCGGCTGCTGCTGATTATTTTGGCGATGAGTATACCCGTTTTTTGCGCGCGTTGCGTGGAGCGCTCAAGCCTTCTGATGAGCTGCCTAACCCGCTCGGTCGTTTTCGGGCTATCCAACGTGAGCGTGTGGATGCTGGTGGTAGCCGTCGGCATGCCAGTGCGCACGTTCGGATGAGTGGTACCGAGCCTGGAGAATCCGGATGTGGCATGATTGACGAATTTCCTGCCGCAAATGAGAGAATTATTGAAGAGGCCGAGCGCGAAGAGGGTGATCGTTTGGCAGCTATAACTGATCGTTTTATGCGTATTGATTTTAACCCTGCTGTTCACGCTGGGGTGGTGGAGGACGCTCGTCGCCTGAGCGGCGAAATTGTGGCAGATGGATGGTCGGGCACTGAGTTTATTGATATTATTCTTGACCCAGAGAAGACGCTTGATTTGTCAGAAGGTGGCGAAAGTCCCTTTGGTGATTCTATCGAGGTAACCGTTGGCGATCATGCTCCAGCACTACTCGTCTTTAACTATGGTGATGGCACGCTCGATCGCGATGAATTTGTTGCCCAGACTGGCCAGAAGGTGCTTTGGATTGATGAGCCAGCCATATGGGAAGAAGCTCAGAACGAAGCGACTGATCCAGCCAATTACAACGAAGTTTGTGAGCGCTATCAGGCTATGATGACTGTATTTATGGCGGGCGCGCTTACGTTGGCCGGCCCCCAATTGCGTATTGGGTTGATTGGGTATCCTCAGCCAGCTATTCTTGAGGCGAGTCTTCGCGGTCCGCGCTAAGCAAGGCCTGCAGTTCGGCGACATCGTCGAAATGGCCTAAAGTAAGTAGCGCTACCGTAAAACCGTCAAACGCGGCTTCGCGTTCGGCCGGGTCGGCGAAGTGCATGTTCATAAAAGGCCGGGCAGCGCGAACAACGTTGTAATAGCGATAATTAATACTCATCCAACCTTCATCGTGCAGTGTGTGCCGATTGAATTGCTTTAGCCAAGCGGATGTAGCCGCAGGCATTTGATTCGGTTGTTTCATGTTACCCTCCCTATGCTTGACTATAGCAACTCTATATATGGAGTAGCTGTGTTTTTTGTCACACTAAAAGTAGTCATGAGCATATTGCTCCTACATAGGCAAAGTGGTATAATTGTGGATTAGAAAACTGTAGTTATTATTGATGACCATGAAATCGTTATTAAAAGACGTTCAAATTGCTGGTATTACGCACCGTAGCTTTGTGGCTACGACCATTGCTGATGACTTAAGTTGGGGTGTGGGCGCTATTCAGCCAGACCAAACATATAGTGATCCCGAATCCCAGAAAGCACTTACCGAAGCCGTATTAGATAGCTTGGCACTTGTCCACCAGACCGAGCAACCATATTCGTCTTGTACTGATGGTCGTGTGCCTGTTCGTTTGATTAACGGGGAGGCTGTACCAGTGCGCGAGCAGCTGGTTGGTGCCGACACTATGGTTGTATTCCACATGGCCGAGGTATTGGGTGCCCGATTTTACCGCGACCCCTCTGCCCCGCTGAAGGACCGTTTGCAAGAAGTGGCTAATTTCCTGCACGAAAACGGCCTTATGCCCTGCACGCACGTAAGTTGTGGCGCAGCTGGCGCGTACGTACAAATCGTAAAAAATCTTTTGGATTTTACGAAGGACGAGCGCTTTATTGCCCGCCAAAAAGCCCTACTGCCTAAAGGTGTATATTCTGACGAACTCCGCGAAAAGATTACGCTTGAGTACAAAGAGCGCCTGGACAATGGTCGCTACGAAGGCTGGAGCGATGAACTAGTTATGGACGCGGTGCGGTCCCAGAGCCCTGACCGCGCGATTGTCGAGCTAAACGACGATGGTCGTGGTGTGCATGGCCACGTCGAAGAACAGATTATTCGTATCCAGATTGATAACATTGCCACCAACGAGTTGCAAGTCATTGCCCGCACTGGCGGCCGCGAAGTCTTTAGTGTTAGCGACACTCGCATGCGTCATTTGGCCGAGATTATGGGGCGTGGACATGACGAGGATTACCGTACAGCATTAATGGCCGCCGAAGATTTTACCGACGCTGGCCATGGCACGCTAGCCAAAAATTTGCCCACATTTGTCATTACCGCCACCTAAACTACTGGCCGAACCCCTTGAGAACATTTACAAAGTTTCTCTAGTAGTTTACGCTTGTGATAATAGGTAACTATCGGGGGTTTGTATGTTCGGAAGGAAAAAGATCGCTATATTGGTAGCGGAGTTTTTGGGTACGGCTCTACTGACACTGGTGGTGCTGTCGGTATCTAAAATGACTGGCTATCCGTTTTTTGTAGCCGCAGGCGCAGGACTGGTGGTTGCTGGTATGACACTATCGCTCGGCAGTATTTCTGGTGCGCATCTTAACCCGGCCATCACGATTGGGTTATGGTCGGCGCGTCAAATCAAGGCCCTAACGGCCGTAACCTACATTGCAGTGCAGCTACTTGCGGGCATCACTGCGTACTTAGCATTTAGCTATTTTCTTAATAAAGAGTTTCAGAACGTGGGTACCTTCGATGGGCGTACTCTAATGGCCGAGTCGATTGGTGCCTTTGTATTTAGCCTAGGCTGGGCAGCAGCGTTGTACCAAAAGTTAGAACCTGGCAAGTCGGCGGCGGTTATAGGTATTTCTTTGATGTTGGGCATTTTGGTCGCTCTACTTGCCTCGCGTGGGTTTATAAACCCAGCTGTCGCCCTTGGCGCCCGCTCGTGGGTGCTCGGCACCTATGTTCTGGGGCCCATTTTAGGTGCTGTCATTGGCTTTAACTTATATGCCTTGTTGTTTGCCCCACCCAAGAGTTTGCTCGAAAACAAAGACAAAGCTAAGTCTTAGCTGGCCAGTAATTCGTCTTCAAACTGTAGTACGCCCTGGATCCCCGGGGCGTATTTTCCGCTAATGTCTTCGAAATCGAGCGCCATAATCTTGTGCCAGACAGCTTGAATGAGTCGCCTGGTGCGTTCTAATTCGGCATCATCAAACGTCATAGCCAGTGTGTGAAATTTGCCGTAGTCGTCTGATTTTACAAACTGCAGTTGGCCGGCGTTGGCCCGCCAACCCTGCCAGTCGGGCGAACCATCGACCAGTAATTTATAAAATAGTAGTTGTTGGCGGTTACGATGCAGTTTGATTTGGTCGTAGTCGGTAGTGCTGGGTGTTGTCTGCCACTTCGTAAGTGGCTTGCCTGTTTTATAATCGGTGACTGTTATGGTGCGCGTGGAAGCGTCGGGGGTTAGTAGGTCAATCGAGCCGGTAAGACGGGCTTGGCCTATTGTGACACCGCTATGCCCGAAAGCCACTTCCGTTTTTTGATGAGCAGCGAATCCTGGTCCGGCAAAGGCCAAAAAAGCACGTAGTTGTTCTTGCCCGTTGTGGAGCAAACGGCTCGCGTCGTGCGCTGCTAAGGGTTGGGTGGCTAGCTTTGTTTTAAACAGTGCGATTAATTTTTCTGGTTGAAGTGGCTGGCCAGCGGCCACTTGTTCGTGGGCAGCGCGCAAAACCTCGTGAACGACAATGCCGTAGCAGACCTGGGGTGGCTTGCCGCTCGGAAACCGAAGTAGACTTTGGGTTAAGAAAAATAGCGGTCCGCCTCGACTTACATCCAAAAAATTACTAAAGTGAGTGGCGCTTAAACGATAGCTCTGTAGCCGGTCGTGCAATAAGGCATGCTTATCGGCCTGCTCGACGCTGGCGTGCCGCGATAGCCAGCGTTGTTCGTATTGGGCGACTAACGCATTGGCGTCACGTGGCGCCACGGGCGTTTCGGCATCCAGACCAAGCGCAAGTAGTGGTGCGAATGGTTGTTGTTTTTTGCCGTCCTCGCCCGTTTTGAAATAGCAAATATGCAAATTTTGTTTGGCCCGGGTCATGGCCACAAAAAATAGACGCAGGGCATCGTCGGCGTCGTTATCGCTTGGCTTTATTTCTTGTAAGTTGCCTGGATAGCTAAATCGTCTGTTGCCGACAGCGTTTTTTTGCCAAACGCTGTCGATGCTGCCAATAACGTACACAGTGTCGAATTCTTGCCCCTTGGCCTTGTGGGCGGTCATAAGATGTACGGCGGTGGTGTCTTCGCGGTGAGGTGCGATGTCTATCATCACTAGCCCAGCACGTTGATACGTGTCTACAAAATCGATTAGATCACGTAGATGTAGTACCTCGGTCTTACCTTGCTGATAGTTGCGCAAGTGACGGCGCAAACAAGCGACGTGCGATAGTAACGTTAAGTACTCGGCCGGTTTTTGGTTGAAGAGGTCTTCGCCAAAATAATATTGTTTGAATGGTGATACCGGACTGTCGTCACCTGGTTCGTGGATGCCAATCAAAGCATCTAGTAGGTGTTCGAGTGGCAGCTGTTTGGCCTGCAGGCTGAGCTGCAGTAAAAAATCGGCGGTTCGTCGGATAGGCGTGTCTGTTTGTTCGAAAATAATGTCAAGCCAAGGGCAAGCGCGCTTATTGGCGGCGCTGGCAACACGCCATAACTCTGCTGGCGCGATATCCCACATGGCGTGGCTGAGTACCTCGGGCAGCAGTTCATTGGCCTGGGCTAGGCGCTGTTCTGACAACGCATGGACTAACCTGGCCAGCGTTAGGAGCGCAATCACATGCTCTTGTTCGAGGACGTTCTCGCGCCGTTCGTAATCGATAGGCACCCCCTGCTCGCGTAAGTATGGGACTAGGGCGTCTAATTGATCGCGCTGGCGAGCTAAGACGGCAATATCTTGTTTGGCGGTTTTTTTGGCCCACTGTTTTTGGATGGCCGAGGCTATCCAGGCATAGTGTTCGGTCTCGTGCTCAAATTCGTACAGCTTGGTGCCAGCGCCGGTTTGTTCGACATTAACTGACAATTCCTTACTGACGCCTTTAAGTTTTTCGAGACTGATGTCGATTTGGGTGCTTATGCTGCGGGCATGCTGCAAGATATCCTGGTTAGAGCGATAGTTTTCTTTTAGTCTAATGATCGTGGGCTTGGGATAAGCTGTTTCGAAGGCGGCGATGTTGCTCATATCAGCACCCTGGAAGCGGTAAATAGCCTGGTCGTCGTCGCTCACCACCATAATGTTTGGCCGGCCTTCGTGTACTGCGGCATCGGTTAGCCGGCGGGCCATCTGCAGCTGAGCCCGGTTGGTGTCTTGATATTCGTCGATCATAATGTACTGAAACCGCTCTTGCAGATTAAGACGCAGTTCTTCGTGTTTGGCCAAAGCCTCCAGTACTTTTACGATTTGATCGTCAAAGTCGGCCAATCCCTGCTGCAGTAGCTGTTTTTGGTACTCGTCGTATATGTCGATTGCAGCAACCAGCTTAGGGGTGTGTTTACTGGCTCTAAACACCCATTTTTTGTTTGCATCTAGTTCTAGCCAATTATTTTTCCAGGCAGTAAATGGTTTGGTACGCGCCCTGCCCTCCGCCGCGTCGGATTCCGCCTTGGCAGCCTGCAGTTCCTGCAATATGAGTGTAGCAACTGGGGTGATATCAGATACTTTGACGTCTAAACTATTAAGCTTTTCGAGCTGGGCAACGCATTCGTGTATATCCCCTAACGCTTTATCGGTAATCTTACCCGGCCAATGCTTGGATATAATTTTTAAGAATTGGTCATACGTGGCATCGTTCGTTTGTAAGATTTGGCGTATGGCTTCCGGTGCTAGGTTGGCCCGTTTGGCATCGCTAATAAAATTTCGAATTTGTTTGATGGCTAGGAATGATTCGTCTAAGCCGCGGGCGGTAAGGGGGTGGTCGCCTGGCAATGTGGCTAGGATGGTTTCGAGCAATCGGTAGCTGGTTAATTCGTCGGCAGTGGCTAGCTCACGCCAGTCGGCAAAGTATTCTGGGTAGGTACTCATTATCCAGGCGCCAAACGAATTAAATGTATGGATGGCAACTTTGTATGCCTCTTGCCCGAGCCCTATTTTGGAGATTAGTCGTTCGCGCAAGTTGGCTGCGGCCGAGTCGGTAAACGTAAGACATAAAATGTTGCTGGGCAACATGGTGGTATCGGTCTGCAAGATATTGCCCACGCGGACGCTGAGCAGTTGCGTTTTGCCCGTTCCCGGGCCGGCAATAACCAGCACTGGTCCATCAATAGTAGTGACGGCCAGTCTTTGATCCTCGTTTAGGTCTTGAAAGGCCTGAGCGTAGTTTCCCATGGACTACCTTGCCTTACGCGGCCGGCATTTGTACTTGTGGAGCCGGCTCTGCCATCGGCACGGGCCTAAGTACTACACCATTGAGTGCCGCAGCGATAAGACGCTCGGAATTAGAGTCGTCGGTTAGGTGATCGGAAGGGGGAGTAAATATAACTCGGAGTTTGCTGTTTTGAGTTCCAGCCGACCAGTTGGATCTGCCGCCACTATTACTATTAAAAGAGGGTTGCCTGACTTGTGGTGATCCCCGACCTACGATTTCGTCGATTCTCGTACCTAGCCCGTCGGCAATTAGTGCAATGACCGGCTCACCATCTAGATTGCCCAAGATTGCGCCGATGTTGGCCGCCACATTTTCGGTCCTTGGCCGACCAATCTTGCCAATAGTTCTTTCGCCTACCATCTCGGCGCTAAGAACGCGCGGTGGCGGTACCAGATCGAACTGGGATGCCCGGTCGTCCAAAGTCGCATCAAACCAACTGCTCTCGTATGCCATGCCTAAAGTATAGCAAGGAATGCTCTTTCAAGAAAAACAAGTACGTGTCAAGGAATTGCCTAGGTTTTTGGCTTGCAACCGGGACAGTCCAAATCGTCGTCTTCCATGCCGGTAAACCATTGGCCGGTGGCTTTTGTCCAACTTTCAAGGTCGTTAAATGCCAAAAAGTCGGCTAGTTGCCGGAGGATCCAGCCAATAAAACCAGAATAATGTGCCCTGCCCCACTCTACGCTAGCCCAGCGGGGACCAACCGGTATGACAATAATTGGTTTTTTAGGGACGTAGCTTTCGGGCATCTTACCTTCGAGTGTGCGCGAAATATTTTTTGCCACAAATTCGGCGTCGTAGAGCGCGGTTTGAGCCAGGCCGCTGTATTCGGTATTGGCATTATCGCCGATGACAAACACGTTTTGCTCCGCTTGGAGATATTCGTCGACGGCCACCTTGCCATGGTCGGCAATCGTAAAGCCATTGCTCTTAAAGAATGGATGATTGGTTACCCCGGCAGTCCAAATAACGGTTTGGCTTTGGATTGGCTTACCGCCTACGGTTAAAGTATCGGCGGTTAGACCCTCGACCGGTTTGCCGAGCATAAGGGTAATTCCTAAATGCTCTAAACGCTTGGCTACTGTTCTTGAGATGTCTTCGGGCGCATGTGGCAGTAAATGTGGTGCCGCCTCTACGAGTTTGATATTCAGTTCGCAGTCTTTTAGTCCGTGTTTTTTCATGATGTCGCGCAAATAACCTGGCAGCGCCCCGGCTAGTTCGATGCCTGTTGGCCCTGCGCCGGCAATGACGTAATTGGGGTCTGGACAGCCGTCTTTAATGAGTTGGTCGTGCAGATGTTTTTTGAACCGTTCGGCCTCTTCGCTCGATTTTATGCCGTAGGCATGATCGGCCAATCCTTTTATATCGAAGTAATTAGTCACGTTACCAATGGCGAGTATGAGGATGTCGTAGGTTAGTTTTTGGCCTTCCTGGGTAACGATGTGTTGGTTTTTGCGATCCAGTTTTGTAGCAGTGCCGCGCACAAATTTGATCGGACGATCTTCTAGGATTTTATTTAAATGGATACGCGCTCCAGCCCGATTGCCGCCAGTGGCGGTGTGGTATAACCCTGGGTAGTAGCGGAAGTGGCTATGGTCGGACAATAAAGTTATTTGTACGTCCCTTCGTTCACAAAGATCGAGCGCGGCCTTAACACCGCCAAATCCCCCACCAACAATCAGAATACGTGTTTTTTCTTTTTCGCTCATGGCTTTGATTATACAGAAGTGTGCAAAAGCGTGGGTTACGCTTTCTTGCCGACAATACGGTTGTTGGCATACAGCCAACCTTCGAGTGTGCCGCAATCTAGGTATTCGCCATTGGCGCGAATGACGGCAATGTTGTTGCCTGCCTGGTGATACCAATTGAGTGGGTCGGTGAAGTATTGTTCTTGGCCCGGGTGGGTCATTCCCTTTTTGGCGAACTCAAAAATACTGTCTTTCAGCATAAAGCAGCCGGCATTATTAAGGTCACTTGGTGCTTCGTCAATGCTCGGCTTTTCGGCGATGTAGGTAAAATATTCGGCACCGTCTCGTTTTTCGCTGGCAATGATGCCGTATTGGCTAACGCTTTCGTGAGGGACTTCCACGCCCAACATGGCATTCGGTGCGCCTGTTTTCTCGGCTTCGGCCAAAAAGTCGGCTATGGTTGATCCGCCATCTGGCCGATAGTAAATATTATCGCCGTAGAGGAATAAGAACGTCTCCCCTGGCTCGATATAATCGCGCGCTAGCCAGAGTGGTACGGTAGTGCCGTACGGTTGCGCGGCATCTTGTAGGACAAAGTAAAATCGAGCTTTAACGCTTAATTGGCTAAGGCTGGTGAGGGCTTCAGTTTTGTGGTGTTTGACTAAGTAATCTTCGAGTAGCTGATTGTGCCCATAAAAGGTGCGGATTTGGCGCGACTGTTCGCCAACAACGAAGATGATGTCGGTTATGCCGGCAGCAATACAATCATCAACAATGTAGTCAACGATAGGTCGGTTGCCCACTGGGATCATGCATTTTTCTATGGCTTTGGTAATCGGTACCCGCCGGCCACCATAACCAGCAAGAGCAATGATTGCCTTAGTGCAAATTGGTGAACTCATACTGCTACCATCTTATTTGCGACAAATGTTATGAAGAGTATCGATCATTGCTTCGGTGTTGTGACGAATGAACTTAGCGTGCGCAATCGGTCCAACATGTTCGGCGACATAATTACCGCCAATAGCTTGGTAGTGCTGGCCGGCAAATTGCGCATCGTCGTATTCGACCAAGAATTGTTGCTGGCTCATATAGCGTTTCATCAGTTTTGGCTCTGGCCGATGGGTGTTATAGAGGACGTAGTCGAGCGCTACTTTTTGGTCCAAAAAGCGTTCAACTTCGCCCACGAAATCGTGGACTTTAAAGTCATTGGTTTGCCCTGGTTCGGTGGCTAAGTTGCAGATATAGATTTTTTTGGCTTTGCTCTTGGCAAGGGCCTTTGCCACGCCCTCAACCACCAAGACTGCGGCCAGCGATCCGTACAGACTGCCCGGGGCTATAATAATGGCATCGGCCTCTAGAATGGCTTGTTTGCCTTCTGGTGTCAGGCGAGCCTTCGGTTCTAGGTGCACATTTGGGTGGTCGAGGTGCAACGCTTGGTGATCGAGTGCGGCTTCGCCGCGTATGGTTTCGCCGCCTGGTTGTTCAATCACCAGTGTTGTTTTGTCTTTGGTGACTGGCAGGACGCGGCCAGTAATGTTGAGTAGTTTGCCAGCCAGATCTACGGCCTCGGTAAAGTTGTCGGTCATTTTTTCGACCGTACTTAAGAAGATATTGCCAAAAGAGTGCCCATCTAAAGTGCCATTCGAAAAGCGGTAATTAAATAGATCGCGCATTTGGGGTACGTTGGCCAGTGCGACCAAGCATTTGCGCACATCACCTGGGGGCAGAACTCCCAGTTCGTCCCGCAGCCGCCCTGTCGAGCCGCCACTGTCCGCCATGCTTACCAATGCGGTTAGGTTTTTATAATGGTGTTTAAGCCCGGACAGTAATGCAAAACTACCAGTGCCACCACCGATGACTACAATTTTGGTATTACGAGTGCCCGTTTTCATATAGTTAAGACTGCAACTATGGTAACAGATCAGAGTGTTTAGTTCTATAGATTAACAGATTGACAGCTACTTAATGTTATGATACCGTTAGCATTACGATTATGATCAGCAGTAGGTATAAATTTGCTGCTGGCGTAAAAGAATAGGAGATTCTATGGCAGGATATGCCGGTGTCGAAATGCAAAATTGGTTAGGTCAGCCGACGGGCTATATTGGCGAAGAAGAAGAGATGTTCAATATATTTGTTGATGCTCTGCCTAGACCTGAGGTGCTTCGGACGATCATCGCCCCTAACTTCCATAGAGTCGACGGTGAACCGCCAACCCAAACAGAAGAATACGGCGCCGATAAGTTCTTTGCGTTTCGCGCAATGATTGCAGAGACCTCTGCGCCCCGGCCCGACGAGCCAGTAAGGGGGCTATACATTCCACGTCATGTTCCTGAATATGTCGATCCGGACAAACCAGGACTAATCCGGGTGGCTGGAGCACTCACAGTCCCTTACGAAGTCACCGCACCCTTTCGACTGCCGCCTCAGCTTGGTGGAGAGGTACTAGAACCAGGCACAAAGTACGATCTTAGGGTTGTTGAGGCTGTCAATTTTCGACCTGCCGAAACCGGTGATCCTGACAATGAGTATGGATGGGTCGTGGATGGACGGCGCGCCAAATTTATGGACGGGACATTCCCACCCGGTGCTATCTGGGCTCAAGTCCAGGCCGAGCGAGCTGGTCAGCCCTGGCCTCCGACCGACATCGTCGACCCTCAAAATTACCTACCAAAGCAATAGCCATAGATATTTAGGCACGGAATCTCCCTTGCGCACCATACCCCAGAGCGCTTAAGCTTAAGGTATGGACGAATTTAAACAGCGGCTCAAGCAAGCCGGTTTTAAGGGCGAACTAGACAACAACGAGGCCACTCGGCAGCAGTACAGTCACGACGCCAGTTTGTTCGAGATACAACCGCAGCTAGTGGTATACCCCACCAATGCTAAGGATGTGGGCAAGCTTATTCGTCTGGTCAATGCCAGTAAGAAAGAGATGCCTGGGCTATCTATTACTGCCCGGTCGGCCGGTACAGACATGTCCGGTGGGGCAATTAACGATAGTGTGATTGTCGATTTTAACAAGCATTTCAACAAAATTTGGAGTGTCAGCGCCAGCGAAGCGCATGCCCAGCCCGGAGTGTTTTATCGTGATTTTGAAGCCCGAACCCTCAGGGTTAAAGCCATCATGCCCTCCTACCCTGCAAGTCGAGATTTGTGCACAATCGGTGGCATGGTTGCCAATAATTCTGGCGGCGAAAAATCGTTAGAATACGGTAAGGTTAAGAATTTTGTCAACGAATTGCAGGTGGTGTTTGCTGATGGCAACGAATACGTGGTGAGGCCTCTCAACAAACAGCAGCTTATTAAAAAGATGGCTCAAAAGAATTACGAGGGCAAGATCTACCGCCGCTTATTCAATCTCATTGAAGCGCACTACGACATAATTAAAAAAGCCGAGCCCAGGGTAAGTAAAAACTCTATGGGGTATAACCTATGGGATGTGTGGGACCGTCAGACAGGCATATTCGACCTTACCAAGTTATTTGTTGGCTCGCAAGGAACGCTCGGGTTTGTAACCGATATTAAGTATCGCCTGGTGCCAGTGCGGGCACATAGCGGACTGCTCGTTGTCTTTTTAAAGGATATGCGCCGGCTTGGTGAGCTAATACCAAAGGTCCTTGAGCACCGCCCGGCTGCCTTTGAATCGTTCGACGACGCCACGCTAAAATTGACCATCCGGTTTCTGCCCAGCTTTCTTAAGATGTTAGGACTAAGACGATTTATTCGTTTGTTATTTAGTCTTATTCCGGAGGGCTTTCAGTTGTTGCATGGCATTCCTAAACTGACGTTATTGATCGAATTTGACGGTGCGACCGAGGAAGAAGTACGCCAAAAAATTCATACATTGCACACCGAGTTGGATACAAGGCGTGTGCGGTACGAAATTAACGGACAAGAAGAGGACCCTAGCGAGGCCAAAAGCGAAAAGTTTTGGCTTATGCGCCGCCAAAGTTTTAATCTGCTGCGCAGCAAAGTTCACGACAAACACACTGCGCCGTTTATCGATGACTTAGTGGTTAATCCAGAATATTTGGCCGAATTTTTACCTAAATTACGCAAAATTGTCGATAAATATCATTTGTTTGCCACTGTCGCTGGCCATATGGGCGACGGCAACTTCCATATTATTCCCCTCATGAAGATCGAAAACCCCAAAGAGCGCGCTAAGTTAAAGCCAGCCATGATGGAAGTAAACAAATTGGTCTTGCACTATAAGGGCTCGCTGAGCGGCGAACATAACGATGGACTGGTGCGCGGCCCATGGCTAGAGGAACAGTTTGGGCCTCAAGTTCTAGACGTATTCCGAGAAGTAAAACAAATTTTTGATCCCACCAACATATTTAATCCTCATAAAAAGACCGACGCTACTTGGGACTATAGCTTCGACCATATCCGTAGCCAATTTTAACTAAAGGTCTTCTGACTTTTTGTGTTTTTGGGTGGCGAGCTTAGCGCGTGCCGAAACGGTCATAATAGCCACCACTCCTAGATATAACAGACCAGACATACAGGCCTGTAATACTTGGGCATGTGTACTCCAGACTAAATAGGTACCCGTAGCTAAGGTAAGTCCAACCAATCCATAGCTTAGATGAAGCTTGCGGTCGGATGGCGCGAAGTATAAGTAGGTACTAAAAATAAGACTGGTCAGTGCAATTGCGATGTGAAGAATGAGCATATAAAAAGTATATCCTGTTTAGGACCCATTTCATATTTACCATCCAGCCTCAAACCTTCCTGGCGGCACCAATCGCCAGTTTCGCTCGTCAGCGTACCAACGGGTACGCTTTCTCCCGAGAACTAACAATTGGTACTCATCAGGAAGGCCTTCGCTTAACAGATGGTAGATATGAAATGGGTCCTTAGGGCAATATGGCATCAAGCGACAGCATGATTGAAAACGACGTAATGACTATCAACGAAAAAAAGAACATGCGACGCGCCCACTGGGTGTCTTCGTTGGTATAGAATCCCTGAATGCCGCGGCCTAGCCACATGCCGCCAAGTAGCATCATGACGAATAGATAGCTTAGTCCTGCATAATCTAGAGCGGTTAGTGCGGCGCAGGCGGCTATGAATGCACCAATATATAGGACGATATGTATTTTGGCAGTTGGTATGCCCTGCTTCACTGGCAGCACTGGCAAACCGGCCGCCGCATAATCTTTGCGCCGATAAATGGCAATCGAATAAAAGTGCGGCATTTGCCAAAAGGTTAAGATCAGGAATAACAATAGCGCGCCCATGTCAAAGTTGCCACTTGCGGCCGTATACCCAGCCACAATCGGTGTGGCGCCCGAAACACTGCCGACGATGGTGCCGTAGACTGAACGACGTTTCCAGATGCTATACATCACCACATAAAAGAACAGTCCGACTAGTCCAATAAGTACGGTAAGCGCATTGGTGAATAAGGCCAGTATGGTAAATCCGGCCAGTGCCAGGCAGCTGGCATAGATAATCGCTGACTTGGCTGAAATTTGTCCATTAACCAATGGCCGGTTTTTGGTCCTGGCCATTTTTTGGTCGATACCGCGGTCGATATAGCAGTTAATGACACACCCGGCAGCAATTACTAATGATGTACCAACTAGCGTTGCAAGCAGCAGCCGGACATCAACATCCCCGCGCGATGCCAGTAGAAATCCGGCCGCAGTAGTCATGACATTGCCATAAATAATGCCAGGTTTTGTAAGAGTGTAATACGCGCGAATGGTTTGCTGCATGGTGCCTACGGCTAGTCGGATATTCCCTCGTCTTCAATAATAAAGCTATCGGTTTCGGTAGTTGCCCTCATGTGGTAGTTAAGATTATTCATAATCCATAGTGAACCAAACACCAAAATGACAAGCACCACTAACATAAACAAGAAAACAATCGATTTCCACCTGGGTTTAGATTCTTGTCCCAGGTGCAAGAAAAAGACTAGTTGTACCAAAAGTTGCACGATAGCCAGCCCAACAATCACTATCATTAGCGTTTGGCTAGTTAAGACGTCATTAACCACCGCTAGATAGGCCGCCACAGTGACGATAACAGACAATACAAAGCCAGTTACATACGATGTAACCGAACCATGAGCCGTCTTATCTTGCATTAGATTGCCCCCATTAGGTATACGATAGTGAAGATAAAAATCCAGACAATATCTAGAAAGTGCCAAAACACGCTAAGTAGCGTAAATTGTCGCAATGAGCTAGATACAAAGCCTTGTTTCGCCAGCCGAACAAGCAGCACAATCATCCAAAGCAGCCCGGCAGTGATGTGCAGTCCATGCGTGCTCACTAACGTAAAGAATGATGATAAAAAGCCGCTTCGCCGCCAGCTGTTACCTTCGGCCACGAGCCTGGCGAACTCGGACAGCTCGAGAACCAGGAAAGATAGACCGAGCGCAAACGTCAGACCGAACCAGATGATCGTGCCCATTTTGTCCCCACGGCGCACTGCCAATATAGCCAAGCCGCAAGTAAAGCTGCTCGTTAGTAGAATAAGTGTTTCGGCTAATATTGAAGGCAGATCGATTAATTCACCGAGTGATTGGCCACCAAAGGTGTTGTTTTGTAAGACAGCATACGTGGCAAATAGGCTGGCAAATAAGATACAGTCGGTCATGATATATACCCAGAAGCCAAAAATGGTCTTGGAATCTTTGCGCTGTTCGGCAACGTCTGTGGTGGTGGCTAGTAGTTCGCTCATGCCCTAGCCTCCATTTTTTTAACCTCTGCTGCCGATATGGTGTATTCGGTGCGGTCTTCGGTTAAGCGAATGATCAAGCAAACAATCACGCCAACTAGAGCCAGACCGGCCAGCCACCATACATGCCAAATAGTGGCAAAGCCAAATACAAAAGCGCCCGCTGCAATGAACATCCCAAAGGGAGTATTTTTAGGCATTTGAATGTCCTCGTATTCTTTGGGGATAGGTTTCCGAGCGTGTTTGATGGCCCAAAAAGCATCGCGGTCGTGCACTGCAGGCATAGTTGCGAAGTTATAGACTGGCGGTGGTGATGAGGTGGACCATTCGAGGGTTCGGCCGTTCCATGGGTCGCCAGTTGTGTCCATATTGGCCTTGCGCTGCACGAAGCTGACAATTAATTGTAGGATTTGGAAGAGGCCACCCAGGCAAATTAACAAGACACCAAGACCGGCCACGATAAATAGTCCCTGCCAACCCATCGACGCATCATAGTGGTCCAGCCGCCTGGTGGCGCCCATAAGCCCCAATATGTATAGCGGCAGGAAGGCTCCTAGGAACCCGAAAAGCCAGCACCAAAATGCATAACCACCCAACCGTTCGTTCAGTTTAAACCCCATAACCTTGGGGAACCAATAGGTCAGTCCGGCAAAGTAGCCAAATACCACGCCGCCCACAATCATGGTATGGAAATGCGCCACCAAGAACAGGCTGTTGTGTACCTGGAAGTCGATAGCTGGTACGGCCATCAGCACACCGGCGACACCACCAACGGTAAAGGTTACGACGAAACCCAGGAACCAGAGCATCGGGGTCGTAAATACAACTCGGCCCCGATACATGGTAAATAGCCAGTTAAATACTTTAACCCCAGTTGGCACCGCAATGACCATAGTCATGACGCCAAAGAAAGCGTTGACATTGGCGCCGGCCCCCATGGTAAAGAAGTGATGCAGCCAGACGATGAACGACAAAAAAGTAATGGCAATCAATGCCCAGACCATGCTCACATAGCCGAATAGTCGTTTTCTGGAGAACGTCGCCACCACTTCCGAAAAGATGCCGAATGCGGGCAAGATTAGAATATATACCTCTGGGTGACCCCATGCCCAAATGAGGTTAACGTACATCATCGGGTTGCCGCCATCGGTTGCGGTAAAGAAGTGCATGCCGAGAGTACGGTCTAGGGTTAACATTGCCAGAGTTGCCGTTAGGATGGGAAACGCAAACATGATCAGTACTGTCGTGCAAAGTACGCTCCAAGCAAACAACGGCATCTTCATAAGTGTCATACCCTTGCGACGCATCTTGATGATAGTTACAAAGAAATTAATGCCCGAAAGCAGACTGCCAATACCAGCAATTTGTAACGTCCAGATCCAATAATCCACCCCCGTTCCTGGACTATAGGCGAGCTCGGACAATGGCGGGTATGATAACCAGCCGGTAGCAGCGAAGTTCCCGCCCGAGAATAACGCAATATTAATGAGCACTGCACCAGCCACAAATAGCCAAAGGCTGGTGGCGTTCATAAACGGAAAGGCTACATCGCGTGAGCCGATGATTAGCGGCAATACCAAATTAATCAACCCAAACATCAAACCCATGGCTACAAAGAAAATCATGATCGTTCCATGGGCGGTAAAGATTTGTTGGAAGTGATCGGTGCTCACTACTCCATGGGCGTCACCTACTGACGTCGCCTGTTGCAAGCGCATCATCAGTGCATCGAGCATACCGCGCAGCAGCATAAGGACGGCAACGACAATGTACATAATGCCAATTTTTTTGGGGTCTACAGATGTAAGCCATTCCTTCCAAAACCATTTGGCGTGTTCTACTATCCAGTGCCAACCTTTTACGTATAACAGAAGACCAAAAACAGCAATCACACCAACAACGGTCATGATAATCGTGCCCTGCAAAAGGTAATAGGTAAGATCGCGTTCCTGACCCATGTGGGCGAACAGAAGTAGGCTATTCATGCATATCCCCCATATGATCTACATGTTTTTCTGGCGACATGTATTTCATGATGATCGTATCATAGAGGTTTTTCTGGGCATCGGCATAATACGTGACTGGATTATCCTCACTCGGTTCGGCAAGCTCGTCGTAGGCGTCTAGGCTTAGGGTGTCAGGTGACTGTTTAACCGATTGTACCCAAGCGTCAAAATCGGCCTGAGAGCTAGCCTTGGCTGTAAATTTCATACCAGCAAAGCCATGACCACTAATGTTAGCCGACGATCCATTGTAGTCGCCCGCTTGTTCTGCCAGCAGATGTAAGTGGGTAGACATGCCGCTCATGGCGTAGATTTGTCCGCCAAGCTGCGGAATCCAGAACGAATTCATGGGTGCGTCGGAGGTCACCTTAAAATCAATCGGCGTATCTTTAGGGAACTGCACAAAATTGACACTGGCAATGCCCTGCTCGGGATAGATAAACAGCCATTTCCATTGCAGGGCGACGACCTCGATGGTCAGCGGTTTTTTGTCGCTCGCGATCGGCTTATATGGGTTAAGGTCGTGCGAGCTTTTCCAGGTTACGACAGCCAAAATAGTAATTAGTGTTAGTGGTACCAGCCACCAGATGCCCTCGATAATTTTGCTGCGATCCCAGTCCGGGTTGTACCTAGCCTTTTTGTTGCTGGCGCGGTATTTCCAGGCAATATAAAAAGTTAGCGTATAGACCGGAATGATAACAACGAGAGCCAAAAGCGACGTAAACACAATCAGATTAAACTGTTTTTGCGCCACCTCACCTTTTGGATTAAGAATAGCAATGTCGTTATTTGCCAGGAAAAAGGCCACCGCCCCGGCTATGAGTAGCAGGAGTACGGCCGGAACAATGAACTTAAGCTTCTGGTTCAAACTTTTACGCGACATCGATTCCCGTTACCCTCGACCATAAGAATAATCACACTAACCTTACTATAGCAGCTTCATGGGCTGCGTGTCTTCCGGCTAAGTGCTTGCAAGTTGGCGGGGCAGCGCAGTATGCTTAAGGCAATATACCTTAAAGGAGATACCATGTTACAAAAATTAGAAACCGCTCTTGACGGGGTGCTCGGCAAGAAGTCGAGTATTAAGTTGCCTGACGACGTCCGCAAGTCCTTGTCTAAAGCGATGTGGATTATTGCCCTGGTGGTTGGCATATTGCAACTTTGGTCCGCCTGGCAGCTCTGGGACTGGGGACGAAAGGTTAACGAAGCTGTCGATTACTTTAATTCGTTTTCTTCGTATTACGGTGGCAACACCACAGAAGGTTTAGGCTTGTTCTTTTGGACGTCGTTAGTTGTAATGGCTGTTGTGGCGGTGATGATACTTCTGGCCACACCTCATCTGAAAGCCATGAAGAAAAATGGCTGGAACCTGTTGTTCTATGCTGTGTTGCTCGAAGCTTTAGTGGCTGTCTTGCGCATCTTTTCGAACGTAGGTGGTGGTATGGATGATTTCCTGATGGCCGCCATCGGTGCTGCCATTGGCGCCTATGTGTTGTTCCAAACACGCGACTACTTTAGTGGCGCTAGCGCTTCTTCCGCTCCCGCCGCCAAGAAATAGACCCAAAGTCTATCACTCACAAAACACCCCGTTCGCGGGGTGTTTTTAGTACTTTAGGGTCATAAAAAAGACGCCCCTTTCGGGGCGCCCTAGTGTAGCTATGTTTAGCTTTTAGTAGCGATTGCCGCCACCGTAGCCGCCGCGGTCACCACCGCCACCGCCGCCGAATGAACGACGTTCGCGGTTTTCTTGAGGACGTGCTTCGCTAACTGCGACTGCACGACCGGCGATTTCTTTGCCGTTTATAAGCTTGATTGCAGCTTGAGCTTCTTCTTCAGTGCCCATTTCTACAAAACCGAAGCCCTTAGAGCGACCGGTTTCGCGATCCATGATGACCTTAGCAGATACAACTGTACCGGCTTCTTCAAAGGCCTCTTTAAGTTGATCGTCGGTTACACCGTAGCTCAATGAGCCAACGAATAGTTTTGTTGCCATGTAAGGCTTACTTCCTTCTTTTCTCTGAGGTAAGCCGGTACCGAGACCACTTAGCTGCTCCTCAAACGAGATACTTTATTGTTAACTTTATTTCTAGAACACTTGTAGCAGCGTATTTCTAGCTACTTGATTGTAACATAAACAGTACATCCTGCCTATCTGTTTTTTTGGATTTGGTGGACAATTTTTATTGCGTATGCATACCCTGCCACATAACGATCATACTTGTGAGTTCTGCTGTCGTTCGATACCATGAAATACAAGGAGGCAGCATATGCCAAAAATTAAAGTAGCCATCGTAGGTGTTGGCAACTGCGCGTCTTCGCTCGTGCAGGGTATCCATTATTATCGGAACGCCAAGGACGACGAGTTTGTGCCTGGTGTCATGCATGTTAATTTTGGGGGATATCACATTCGTGATATCGAAGTAGTAGCAGCTTTTGACGTCAACACTAACAAAGTGGGCAAAGATATCGCGGATGCTATATACGCCGCTCCAAATAACACCGCCGTTTTTGCAAAGGTGCCGCGGCTGGGCGTAAAGGTGTCGCGCGGTCCACTGATGGACGGCGTTAATAAATATACAGCGCCCCTAGTGCCAGTTGACGAGCGTCAAAAAGCTGTCGATGTGGTTGACGTTTTAAAAAAGACCGGCGCCGAAGCAGTCATTAACTATTTGCCCGTTGGTTCGCAACAAGCCACTGAGTTTTATGCGCAAGCAGCTATAGATGCCGGATGTGGGTTCGTGAACTGCATTCCGGTTTTTATTGCTTCTAACCCCACCTGGGCCAAGCGGTTTGTCGATGCCGGATTGCCGGTCATTGGCGACGACATAAAAGCGCAGGTAGGTGCAACAATTACGCACCGGACACTCGTTAACTTGTTTTTGGACCGCGGTATGAGGATAGAACGAACCTATCAGTTAAATACCGGCGGCAACACCGATTTCCTAAACATGTTAGAGCGCGAACGCCTGACAGATAAAAAGATATCTAAAACCGAGGCCGTTCGTTCGCAAATAGAAGATCGTGGCCAAACGATAGCCGACGACGATATCCATGTTGGCCCATCCGATTATGTGCCCTGGCAAAAGGATAATAAGATCTGTTTTTTGCGCATCGAAAGCAAACATTTTGGAGACGTGCCGATGCATCTGGAACTGCGTCTAAGTGTCGAAGACTCGCCCAACTCTGCAGGAGTAGCCATCGATTCTATCCGTTGCCTGAAGTTGGCGCTGGATAATCACCTCAAGGGGCCGATAATTGAACCAGCGGCTTATTTTCAGAAGCACCCGCCAAAGCAAATCGAAGACCGAACGGCCCGCGAGCTGGTCGAAAAATTCATCAAAAAATACGGCCGGTAATAGTTTTCCTAAAAACCAAACAAGCCAATAATTAAGCCCATCAGCATCATCGTAAAGAATTGGTTGCCGATGGTCAGCAGCGTTAGGGTAACTGGGCGGCTTTCGAACACATCATGGGTAATAACGGTTGTTGCCGAGATGCCAAGCCATAGCCAAAATGCAGTCATAACGCCGGTCGTGACGTCGCCATAGTTGAAGAATTGTTTAGACAGATAGGCTACATGAGCTATCACGTATGCGGTAAAGAAGGCCATAATAAGTGCCACCACAATTGGCCGAACCGGATTTTTTTGCATTGTTTTGGGGTCCAGCTTGGCGAGCTTGATCCATAAATTGCCAAAAATGCTCTTGGCATACCAGATGCTGCCGATAAGCATGGCTGAAAGAGTGGCCAATCCGACGGCCACCCAGTTGATTGATACATCCATTTCGTTTACTCCTTTAGTTAGGGCGATATACTTCGCTGCTCATTTCCATGATACATCACCTGCTGGCACGAACACCATTGCGCCGATGCTTATTTATATTGGAGCGCGGCCGGGAGTAGAATACTAGTAACTCACTAATCTAACGAAGCGAGGCAGCCCATGACGTCATTAGATAATCAGCCAAACGACGAAGAAAAACTAGAAAAACTCGACGAAGATAACAACACACCATTTTCGCCGCCCGAAGACATCAAGCATCAGGGTCGCATGGCGCGTGATGATCCGCGTAAGGATGTGCGCATGGATGAAGATGAGTGGTACAACGAGGGCGAGAACGCTGCCGCTAGCCAGCAGGATGACGAAAAGCCAGACGAAGACGATCACGCCCGCCGAGTAGCCTAGGTAAGTTTTGGCTGGAATACTGGCATACGGGTTATACTTACTTACATGGCGATACATTTTGTACAAGATGACTCATCTGACGGTGCGGTTGCATATTTAGCTGATTGTATTAATGCGCGTTTACGCATGGGCGACCAGGTGTTGTGGTTAGTTTCCGGTGGTTCGGCCGTTGGGGTAGCCGTTGGGGTAGCTAAGCTTTTGCAAGGCGCCCGCGAACATTTGGTTGTTAGTTTAATCGATGAGCGTTATGGGCCTGATGGTCATGCCGATTCGAACTGGAAACAGCTTGTAGACGCTGGTTTTGCGGTGTCTGGTGCCACTATGTTGCCTGTCTTGCATGGACAGGATATGGCTACAACGGCGACCGACTTCGAAGCCAATCTACGCCGAGAATTTGCAGCTGTTGACTACCGCATTGGCCTGCTTGGTATTGGTCCTGACGGGCATACCTCCGGTATATTGCCGAGCTCTCCGGCCGTTTCGGCCCCGGGTTTGGTGTGCGCCTACGAAGGCGGTGGCTATAAACGGATTACCACCACTGCAGCTGCACTGGCCATGCTTGACGAAGCCGTTGTCTACGCCATGGGTGAAGCTAAGTGGCCGGTGCTAGACAGCCTAGAAACCGACGTGCCAGTTGCCGAGCAGCCCGCTCAATATCTGAAGCGCATTCCTAAGGTGACTATTTTTAACGACCACAAAGGAGAGACCGTATGAAGATAGCAATTGCCGGGTTAGGACGTATGGGTATGCAGATTGCCCGCAAGCTAAGCGAAAACGGGCACGAGGTTATTGCATATAACCGTAGCCCTGAAGCGATTGACGAAGCCGTTGGCTATGGTGCCAAGGCTGCCTATAAAAAAGAGGGCGTTGTCGAATCTTTTGGCGGCGACCAGGTAGTCTTATGGCTGATGATCCCATCAGAAGTTGTCGACGCTGAGCTGGAGTCTTGGCTGGCTTTGGTTCCAAAAGGTAGCATTTTGGTAGATGGCGGTAACTCCGACTTCAGACTTACAAAAAAGCGCGCCGAAAAAGTCGCGAGTAGCGGATCGATTTTGTTAGATGTTGGTACGAGCGGCGGTGTGTGGGGCTACCAAAATGGCTTTTCTATGATGGCCGGTGGCGACAAACAAGCCTTCGCTGTCGTCGAGCCAGCGCTTAAGACATTGGCTGCGCCAGAAGGTGGCTATTACCATTTTGGCCCTAGCGGGTCTGGTCACTTTGTAAAGATGGTACACAATGCTATCGAATATGGCATGATGGAAAGCTTGGCCGAGGGTTACCGCATGTTAAAAGAAGGTCCGTATGCAGATTTAGACTTAGCTGCTGCTGGTGATGTTTGGCAAAAACATAGCGTTGTTACCTCTTGGCTGAACGAGCTATGCCGCGATGCACTCAGGGAAAATCCTACTCTCGAGGGCATTGATGGTTTTGTGGCCGAATCGGGCGAGGCCCGCTGGACGCTCGAAGCCGCCAAAGATGCTAATATCCCCTTGCCTGCAATTCAAACATCGTTTGATGTGCGTCTGGCTAGCCAAAAGGGTGATGTCAACTTTGCGACTAAATTGCTGGCCGCGATGCGCAATAAGTTTGGTGGACATAGCCTCAACAAATGAACCCTATCGCCCAGCCCACCATTTTAATTATTGCCGGTATTTCTGGCGATTTGGCTGGTCGTTATTTATTGCCATCGATTGAGCGCATTCAAAAAGCCGGTATGCTGCCGAAAGAGTTTTGCATTGTGGGTCTGACTCGCCGTCCACTGGCCGTAGAGGATGTGTTGCCGGCTGGGGCAAGTGACTTTTTAAAGCGTACACTTACACTGCGCCAGATGGACCTTGCGGACGTGGCGGCTTACCGCGAACTAGACGAATATTTGAGCGGGCTCGAGGCAAAATTTAGCGCCCCGGCCCAACGGTTATTTTATTTATCTCTACCGCCCCATGCTGTGCAGCCGGTCATTCACATACTGGGTGATAGCGGTTTGAGTCAGCACCCGCACACCAAATTATTGCTCGAAAAGCCGTTTGGTATCGACCTGACTTCGGCCGAAGAACTTATTGAGGATACTCGGCGCTATTTTGCCGAGGAACAGATTTA